>JAEHJW020000591.1_pt1 | contig 127484 bp, 149 predicted proteins | sample 9271431 | NCBI WGS metagenome assembly JAEHJW02
GCAGAGCAGGACAAAATTAAAGGAGATGCCGTGCAGTCGCAGATGGCATTTGATTTGGGAGCATACGTCGACCCGAGCACTGGTAAACCGGTGCCGTGGGCGACGCCGGAGGATGACCTGCTCGAGACGATTCACCGCGCCCCGTGGAAAGTCGTGGACATTGAAACGACGGAGCTCAACCCCGCGAGCAAGCCGATCGAGTTCACCAGGAAGGATCTAGTCCGGGGGATCGATCCCATGCCGCGCACGCGGGTGGTCTCGGTGCTCTTCCCGGATCACACCTACGGTGGCGAGACCGTCGTCGCGTTCGAGTTCGACATGCTGATCAAGGCTGAGCGCGAGGCGGTGAGCCTGGCGGTTCAATCCGGAGGGCTCTTCGGCCATCACATCGGGTTCGATCTCGGATGGCTGTGGGAGTACGCGTACCGCGAACCTGGTTACGAGGTACTCGACTCGATGCTGATCGCCCGTGCGATGTATCCGCGTCAACCGATCGATCTTGCGGCCCTGGCGCTCGATGACACGGCGGACGAGGAGCTCCGGGACAATGCGAAGGAGATCATCTACAAGGGAGGAGGCTGGAGCCTGGCAGCGCTGGCGCTGACGGTGCTTCGCCAACGGGTCGACAAGACGTTCCAAGGCCCCAGGAACTGGTGCGAGCCGGTGCTGACGCAACAGCACTACGACTATGCCACCGGGGACGTGAGGGCGACCCATGCGTTGCTCTGCGAGCTGCTCGGCGTCGCGGAGCTTGATCTTGAGCGCCCCGGGGACATCCTCGAGGCCTATCGGATCCGCAGGGAGTCATCGAGTGCGCTGCAAATCTACGAGCCACAGGTGCAGGAAGTGGCGCTGATGCGCCGCACTGGAATGCCTTGGGTCCGATCGATCGCAGCGCAGTACGTCGAGGCACAGCGTGGCAAGGTGCGCGAGTTTGCCGAGCAGCTGCTCGCCCTGGAGCCCTCGTTGGGCAAGCACGCTGCCGTGTTAAAGGACTTCGACGCCGGCGTTCCGGATGATCTGTGTGTGACGCTCGGAGATGCGTTCCGCAAGCGCGGCGTGCGGCCCGAGGTGACGGCGAAAACCTGTCAGCCAAAGGTCGGCGAGAAGGATCTGCGCAGAGTCGGGGCAGCAAAGACCGACCTGTTCCCGGTGTGGGTGGGTTTGTGCAAGGCGAAGAAGGCCGGGCACATGGCCGAGGACTTCTCAGGATTTTCCGAGAGAAATGGCGACGGCCGCATCCACTCGAACATCGGCCACGGCCCGGTGACCGGACGGCTCGCCTCGAGCGTGCCGAACGTCCAGCAGGCCCCAGGCGATCAGGGCTTTCGCAATGCCGTGCACGCCGATGAGGGCATGCTCATGCTCGGTGTCGATTACGGCGCACTCGATGTGCGCGTGGCGGCCGCCCTTGCGATCCGTGCCCAACGGCAGATCGCCGAGGCGATTGCTGCGAGGACACTGCCTGAGGGAGTGCTCCAGGCGATCGAGGAATGGACGCCGGCGCAAGCGAAACGCGCGTGCGAGTTAAAGGAGCAGGGGCTCAAGGATCACCAGGGCTCAGACATCCCGTCCCGTGAGCACGTCAACGAATGGCGTGGGTACTGGAAAGAGCGGCGCGAGCTGCAAACCTCGGCGCTTCACGCCAAATTCGTCTACCGCGTGCTGCAGGTGCGCGAACGGGCGAAGAAGGCCGGCACCCCGGAGTGGGGTTCCTTGCGTGACGCGTTCTCGATCAAGGGGATGGACATCCACACCTGGACGGCGCTCGATATGCGAGGTGAGAACCCGCTCGAGGTCTTCGCGGGTGTCGCACCCGATCAGATCGCAGAGGCCCTGAAGGTGCAGAAGAAGCGCCTCGGGGATGAGCGCAAGACCTCCGGCAAGATTCCGAACCTGGCACTGCTGTATCGCATGCGAGGGGAGGGATTTCAGGACTATGCCGCGGCTGGGTTCGATGTGCACTGGGAGATCGAGGAGGCCGAGGAGAAACTCGCAAAGTGGCTCGATTCCTACCCAGAGATCGACCTGTGGCACTGCTGGACGGAAATGAATCCGCTCGAGCTTGTGGCACTTCCCGATCCGGTGAAGGGCAAGAAGTTCCAGACGGCGTACATGTCGGTGGACCTCGGAGGACGGGAGATCTGCGCATTCGGGATCAATGCGGCGCTCTCGTATCAGGATCAGTCAACGGGCGCGGATATTCTCGGTGAGGTGATGCACCGCTTGCGGACGGACCATCCGGAGATCTTCCGGTGCGTCTCGAACCAGGTGCACGATGAACTGGTGTTGCACGTCCCGAAGGACAAGGGGATGGAGTATCAGGACGCCGTCGTGGACGTGATGATCCGAGCCGCAGACCGATTCCTCGCCCCATACGGGGTAAAGACCGAAGTTTCGCCAACGCTGGATGCTGTCTGGAAGAAGGATTGATTCCAGGCTTTACATAACCACACCCCCGGGCATATTGCCTGGGGGTTTTTCCGTCAGGTCCTCGCTATAGATCCTCAGGTCAACACAAGAGGACTGAGGATGTTTCTAAGAAACCGCCCAGTCGGGCGGAGTGCGCTGGCACTTCTCGTGCTCACCGCCGCGATGGCCTGCGTGACAGTACGGCCCGCAGTGGGCTTCAAGCCCCAGTCGAGCACTGCCGCACCCTCGGGGCCGACCATGGCGAACGCCCCTGGTGTCATCGCCGCCACACGGTTCATCTCGAACCGTTACCGGGTTCCGCCGGCCCGCGCACGCCAGATCGCCAGAGTCGCGTTTCGGGTCTCCCGCGAGCACCGACTCGACCCGTATCTCGTCCTGGCCGTGATCGCCGTCGAATCGAGCTTCCGGCCCGGCGTGGTGAACCACTACGGGGGCGCCTACGGGTTGATGCAGATCGCCGTGCGGGTACACGAGCGGCGGGTGGCAGCTGTGGGAGGACGCAGGAGGCTGTTTCGGGTCGCGCCGAACATCCGCATCGGCGTGGCGCTGCTTGCGCAGTACGGAGCGAGGGTCCGTTCGCAAGTCAGGCATGCGTTGTGGCGCTATTCAGGTGGGGAGTACGGGTATGCCCGCAAGGTGCTTAGACTGAGTGCAGCACTGAGGCGCAGGGCGGAGCATCTGTGATTGACACGGCGGGGGAATCCCCGCCGTGTGTTTTTCGCTCAGCCGAGCGCCCGGGCGATGTCCCCAGGCGTCAGGCGTGATTTCGAGATGAGGTGCTCGAATCTCGCGTAATTTCCCACATACGCGAATTCGAATCCCTCGTCGCCCATCATCCCCTGCGGCGGCTTTCCGGCCGTCTCACCTACTTTCCAACTGCGCACGCTGCCATCGGACTGCTTCTCGAGCGCGAGCATCTCGCGGCCGTTCGCGGTCCAGAGGACTGCGCGGACGCGATCGCCCTTGGTCATGAACGTTGCGTACGAGTAGAGCGCCTGTTTCCAGGGCGTATCGGCCGGCGCCTGCTGAATCTCGCGGCTCAGCAGAGCGCGGGAGTTGAGCGGAAAGCCCTTGGCCTCGAGCCCACGGGAGAGCGCTGCCAGGCGCTGCGCCATCTGCTCGTCGCGCGCGTCGTCCACCAAAGAGAACCGGCCGATCAGGTGCTCTTTCCAGAAGAGCAGCCCCTTGGCGTCGCGGGTCAGGTGCTCGATGTTCCTGAAGAACTCATTGCGGTACGTGCCGCGCGTGACGCTCTCGTGGAGCCATTCGAGCACATCCTCCCCTTCGTTGGAGACAGTCTCGTTGAGGGCCTTTCGCACCAGGCGGCGGTGCGGCTCGAGAAGAGCGTTGCCGCCTTCGGTGTGCTCGAGGATTGATTTTATTTTGCTGTATGGAACCACGGAATTAGCTCTCGGCCATGCTCTAGATCCTGTGCTCAGTATAGCGACGCACCCCCTACTGGCTGTGGCATTTAATCCGACGCTGGTTCGGATTTTCTGGCGGGCGGTTCGCTATCGGTGAAGGAGGACAATAATTTCAAGGGGTAGGAGCGGTGGATTACTTCTTTGTTCTCGGGGCAAGAGACCCCGAGATGCAAGAGATCTCACGCGTCCTCGACGCGGAGGGGATCAAATGGGCGAGTGCCACGGCGAGCGGGCATTTTGTGAACAGCGCCGAGGCCTATCAGGCCACAGGCGTTGCGGGGCTGCTGCCGCCGGCGCCGCGGCAACTGGTGTTCGTCGAGTGCGACGTGCTCGGGCTCGAACCGACCGATGTCTGCGATCACCACAATCCGGGCGATCCGGGCTACGACCGGCAGCCAGATGAGTACCTTCAAGGCTCTTCGCTGGGCCAGGTGCTCACCCTGCTTGGGAAGGAACCGACACACGAGCAGCGGATCATCGCCGCTGCCGATCACTGTCTGACGCATGCGTACCGCGGCGAGTGCCCCGGCGTTGACCCGGAGGAGCTTGCCGATTGGCGAGAGCGGTCTCGGGCGGCGCGATTCGGGCTGACGCACGAGGAGATCCAGATGCGCATCCGTATCGCCACGAAGGCGCTCGAGCGGGCCGAGCGGATCAAAGTCGCGGATGAGTGGGTCGCATGGTTCCCGGACAAGGGCGTCGCCCCCTACGAGCTCGCGGAGGCCTCGGCGCGCCTCGGTGTGCCGATCGCGTACATCACCTATCTCGATCCGCAGCGCAGCCCCTATCGGGCCAAGAGCGGGATCAAGAATGCCAAGCCCGAGACGGTACGGGCGTGGATGAGGGAGTGCGGTCTCGAGCGCGTCTACGGGTCGCCCGTGCGAGGGTACGCGAGCGGATACGCTTCGTAAGCGGAGAATTTTTATCCTACGAGCGCGGGTCTTCCCGCGCTCTTTTTTTGCCCGCTCCTCCCGTATCGAGCCCGGCAAATCCTCCGCCGGCGCTCGCTATAGACCGCTAGGTCATTAATGGAGGTGCAAATGGATCTAGGGGAATTCCTGGGCAAGATCTCTGCCGAGGGGCGCAAGTCCCCGGATTGGTCGATCTCAGCCGGAACGATGATTCCGTATCCGTACTGGAACGTCACCCGGCGCAAGGCCTCGTTCGCGGTCGCGCGGACGTTCGTTCTCGAGAAGGGCACCGAGCGCCACCTGGTCTGTGTCTCGGCGCGGCGCAATTCGAAGAACGAGCTCTCTTACGATCTGTGGTGTGGGGACTCGTTCCTCGAGGGCAGAAAGACACTCTCCGCGACGCAGGCGGGCGGGCGTGTTAAGAACGCAATCGATGTGCTGAGCTCTTCGAGCAAGCTGACGGTGGAAGCGGAGATGATGAGCTACTACGGCTCATTTCCGCAGTCGGATCGGTGCGGATTCTGGGGCGACAAGACGTGCGCCCACACGCAACAGGTGCTCGCGACGATTACCGAGGCGGATTTGCGCGAGATGGCCGAGCAACTCGAGGGTCACCTCGGAGGCAAGGCGGCCCCGACCAGCGTACCGGCGGGTAAGGATGACGAGGAGTCGTTCTACGAGCAGTACCTGTTTCAAGTGCCGGTGCTGCTCGAAGGTGATCGGGGCGCGGGCAAGACCTTCGGCGCGCGACGGTTCGCGCGCACGAAAGGGCACCTGCTCGTGGAGGTCGGCGGTCACGAGAGCATGGAAGCGGCCGATCTGCTCGGCTACCCGGTACGGGTGGCAGACGGATCGTTCGTGTGGAAGGACGGCGCGCTGGTGCAAGCCGTGCGCGCGGCCTCGAAGGGCCAGAAGGTCTGCCTGCTGATCGATGAGCTCCTGCGCATCCCGCAGCGGCACCTCTCGGTGCTGCTGACGGTGCTCTCCCCCGATGAGGGGATGTACCGGGTGCGCACCGGGCGAATCGTGAACGTTACCGATGGGGTGGGCGAGGAGGAAGTGCTCACCTGCCCGGTGGCGAACCTCGGAGTGGTCGCAACGACCAACGTGGGGTGCGAGTACGCGGTGGACGCGGCAGACCCGGCGCTCGTCGAGCGCTTCTTGGTCGTGCGCAGGGACACCACGGCGGATCGCTTGAAGGCGATCCTCGAGCAGTCGGTCAAGGTCAAAGGCTTCAAGGATGGCCCGGGCATTGTCCGGCAGCTGCTCACCTTTTACGAGGCGGCGGTGAAGCTGAAGAAGGCGGGCATGATCTTCAGTGCCCCGACGACACGCACGCTGGTGAGGGCGCTCTCGCTCGCAGTCAGTGAGGCGAATGTCGGTACCGAGGTGCTGAACCAGTCGCTGCAGTGGGTTGCCCGGGATCTCAACGGGCAGCCCGAGCCGGCTCAGCTGAAGTCCCTGTCGGAGCTCGTCGTCCGGTGCTTCCCGGGGATGAAGGGCAAGATCTGGCTGTAATTGACCATCCCCGGCTTCGGCCGGGGATTTTTTTGCCCGGGCGGTCGCTAGAGGCAAGCAGGTCATTACCAGGAGGTCCACTACGATGGACTTTGATATCGGGACGGCCGTCCGCGAAGAGGTGCTCGCCGGGATTCTGGCCGGGCGCGATCTCGAGGAAGGCCTCGATATTCGGATCAAGCCGGGGTTCGACACCGGTTGCTGGACGTGGGTGCCGCCTCATCGGATCTTCATCGGCAGCGCCATTTTCGACAATCCCCAGGTGCGTGAAGGACTCACCAATGAACAGCTCACCCGCTACACCGGCGCCTACGTGCGCCACGAGCACGGGCACGGGCAGTTCACCGAGCGGGACCTGAAGGCGGCCAACCAGGCTCTCAGTGCCGAGGGTCTTCCTTTCGGGCTCTGGAATCTGTTCGAGGATGCACGCATGGAGGCATGCTACCGACGCAAGCACGAGATCCGCTTCGGATGGCTCGAGTTCGAGCGCTCAGACTTCGATCCCGAGAAGGCCAACACCCTCCCGACGCTCGCCCAGGCGATGCTATTCGCGCTGATTCAGAGCGAAGGGGAAATCACTGTGGAGAGCCTTGAGGAGCACGCACGTGCGGTGGGCTGCTCGACGTGCCGCGATGATCGACGGGGTGTCGACCGCAGCGCCAGCTCGGTGGCAACATCAGTGCTGGGCTACTACACCGATATCTGCGCCCTCGGGGGCGCCCTCGGTGAGATGCTGCCGGTACTGCGCCGCTGGGTCGAGGAGTTTGGCCTACCGCCCCCGGAGGGTGGCGGTGGGGGCAAAGGCGAGCGCCCGAGCGACCTGTCGCTCTCGCTCCTGCTCCAGAGCGACCCCGAGGCGCGCGAGGCGTTCGAGAAGGACGCCAAGGGCCTCGACGGCAAGACTGTCGCCGCCGGGGCGCAAGTCCCGGAGGAGCTGGTCGATCTGCCCGAGGGTGGAACTGCGGACTTGCTGATCGGCCAGGAAGAGCCGATCGATGAGCAGCGCGTCGGGGTCATCGTGCAGCATCTGCGAAAACTCTTCCAGGACCGGGTCCGCGTGGAGTACTCGGAGACTCCTGCCAGGCGGATCTCCGCGCGGCACTGTGCCGCGGAGCGCCCGCCATACCGGCATCGCACGATCCAAGGCCGCGCGCGGCGGCGATTCGAGCTCGTGGTGGATCTCTCGGGATCCATGTCCGGGTTGCACATCGACGAGGGTCGCATCCTGATCGCTGCACTCTCGCAACTGGCGCGTGAGGGCAAGGTCGAGGGACACGTGATCCTATCTGTGGGCGACGCGCAGTTTCACTGGGAACGCTTTCGTTTGCCGATGAGCCTGCAGAGCATCGGGAAGATCTCGGCGTTCGGCGGGGCCGAGGGGCTGGAGTACGCGTTGCACTCGAATCTCGATGTGCTGCGCGGTGCGGACTTCGTGTGTGTCTACACGGATGGGTCCATCACGGATCGCCCGATCGACAAGGACTGGCTGCACCGGCGTGGAATCCATACCACAGGTCTGTACGTCGGGGACGAGCGGTACCTCTCTGAGCTGCAGAAGTACTTCGATCGCTCGCTGATCCGCGACAACATCGAGGCGCTCGCAGGGGCGATGCTCACCCTGAAGCGAGGCTGATCTTGATCTCTATCCCCGGCTCCGGCCGGGGATTTCTTTTTTGCCCGCTCAGCCGGCGGCCATGGTTGCCCCGAGCACGTCGCCCGGGTCAGCTGATTCATTCGAGGAGAACAGCTGGCGCCTGGCGCGCTTCTCCGTCCTGCGCTTCTCAGAGAGACGCATCGCGAGGCGGTACTGATACTTCTGGATTGTGGCGTGCAGGGCGTCTTCCCCGAGCCCAAACAGCGTGACTTCGCAGGGCTCATCCGGGGAGAACTGGATCCAGGGAGCCAGACCGCTGCAGACCTCGGCCAGCAATCGCGCATACGCAGTCGTCATCGGCAGCGTCACAGGATCAGTGCCCGAGAAGCCTTCTCCGGAGAGCTCCAGGGCGAACTCCCGTCCCTGTTGCACAGGCTTCACCTGGATCGACATCTGTGATGCGAGTCTCATTAGCGAGTGGACCTGCACGACGGTGAGTCGGCTCTCCGGAACGGATGGGACGGTGTCCATGATTTTGTTTCCGAATAGGAATCGGGAAAAGCTGCGGGAGAAACGATGCAAGCGGTATAAAATAAAAACTGACAGGCGGGTTTTATCCGCCACGTATCTACCATAGAGTATCTACAGCGCCTGAGGCAAGAGGCCGGACATGCAAGATTCCGAACAGCTGTCAGAAAAGTTCATCAAATTGCGCGCGCCGTTTGACGTCGAGGTGGTGAAATGGCGCGTGGGCTCGCGGATGAAGACCAACAGGAACCGCGGGCAGGCGATGCCCTACATCAATGCTCGTCTCGTTCAGGACCGTCTGGACGAGGTGATGGGGCCCGGAAACTGGAGCAACCAATTCGTGGACGCGCCGATGGGCGGCGGGATGATGTGCGTGCTCAGCCTGCGGATCGATGGTGAGTGGGTGAGCAAGGCGGATGTCGCGCAGCAAGATGAGGTCTCGGACAATGCGTCCAATCCGGAGAAGGACCGCGAAATCGCGGTCAAAGGCGCGGCCAGCGACGCCTTCAAGCGCGCGGCGGTGCAGTGGGGTATTGGGCGGTATCTGTACTCGTTCGAGGCCCCCTGGGTGAATCTCGAGCAAGAGAGGTTCATCGCGCGCGATGAGATGCCGAGGCTCAGAAAGCTCCTGCGCGATGCGTTCCACGGGGTGCAGAGCGCGGACCGTTCCGCTGATACGCGCACTCGGGCGTCCGCCGGGGATACCGAGTCGAGAACTGCGCGAGGCGATGGAGAGTCGGACCGCGCAGATGCTCGGGGGCCGGAGCAGGGGGCCGGCGCCGGAGCGAGTGCTGCGCCCGCGGCGGCCGAGGGCCCGCGCCAGGGTACGGACGGCGGCGGGGCCGACGGCGCTAAGAAGGGGCGCCCGTCGTTCGGGACGGACGAGCAGTGGGCCAGCATCAATGCGCGGCAACGGCTGATCGTGAAGTCGATCTCCGATCGGGTGAGGCACAACGCGCCCCTCGGCGATATCGAAACCTTCCTGACCCTCGGGGAAGGGGCGAAGTACCCCGAGTGGCTGCGCAATGGGCTGCTCGAGGGCGTGAGACGGAAGATGAGAGAGCAGGCTGCGCAGGCGGCCCACCACTCGGAGGTTGCGTGAACGTATTCTCAAGGTCCTTGCGAGTGGCAGTTGCGCTGCTCGGTCTGAGCATCGTGATGTCCTCTGTGACTGCCGAGGCGGCCCCGACGCCGCTTGCGCTGATGCCGGTTGTCGCAGCCGGGTTCCATCTGGTGCGCCACTTCCCGGCCGTCTCTGGCCTTACCGGCTGGGTCGTGAGCGCCCCGAGCGGCAGCGAGGAAGTTCTGTACACGACGGCGGATGGTAAGACAGTTATCGCCGGCATCCTCTCGAACCAGCAAGGCCAGAACCTGACCCGCCAGTACGCTGCGCTTTACGAGAAGGCGCCGAACTTGAATCGGTTGTGGCCGGCGATCAACGCGACCTACCAGGTGACAGAAGGCCCCAACACGGCCGATCCGCGCCATCAGATCTGGGTGCTGATGGACCCGAACTGCGAGTTCTGCCATCGGCTGTGGATTGAGCTGCGGCCGTACGAGAAGGCCGGCCTCGAGGTGCACTGGATTCCGGTGGGAATCCTCTTCAATTCCTCCACGCCGCGCGCAGCCGCGGTACTCGCCGGCGGTCCGAAGACGCTCTACGCGATGGAGAGCAAGTTCGACGTGGCGCGCGAGCGCGGCGGGGTGCCGGGTATCACCCTGACGCCGACGCTCAGGCGCGAGCTCGCGACAAATCTCGCGCTCGCCATGAAAGCGGGAATCCAGGGCACGCCCGGGATTTTTTATCGCGGACCGCACGGGGAGCTTAGGTTGCAGCAGGGCCTGCCGGCGCCGTCATCGCTTGCCGATATCACCGGCATGGCCATCGAGCCTTGAGTCGAGGAGCGTGCCTGTGAAGACCGAGCCCGCCTCTCTCCCTTCGCCGTTGCCGAGCACGGAGATGCTTTTGAGCGACGAGGTAGTCTATCGCCACAAGGATCCGGAGGGCCGCGACGTGCAGGTCCGCGTCCCGCTCGCCGTCGGTCTCCTGTACGCGGCGAACGCGCTGCGGGGCGCAGAAACCTTCGCGCTCGGGTACCCCGGCGATCATATTGGTCGGATCGTTCGCAGCGATGGGGTGCAGGCCGACGTGCACAAGGACGCTGCCCGTGCATTCGACGCCATGGTGGCGTTTCTGCAGCGATACACCGCTGCCGTGGTTGCACAGGTGCGGGCGGAGTACGCCGGAGCAGGACGGGATGCTTCTGCCAACACGGAGCCTGCGCAGTCGGGTGCACCTGAGGGAGCCTCGGAGAAATTTTCACCGCCCGCCGCGTGATTTATTTCCTGTCTTGTCCCTAGAGTCAGTCGTTCCCGCCAAATGGGGTGGGCTTCAAAGGACAAATCACGTGTTGAATAAGGTTCAAATCATTGGCCGGCTGGGCCAGGAACCGCAGACGGTGAGCGAGGGGGTCGTTCGGCTGAACGTCGCGACGACCGAGACCTGGCGGGATCGCGAGAGCGGGGAGCGGCGCGAGAAGACCGAATGGCACCAGGTGGCGCTCTTCGGGAAGCTCGGCGAGGTGGCCACGAATTACCTGCACAAGGGTTCGCTGGTGTACATCGAGGGCTCGCTCGAGACCCGCAAGTACGAGAAGGATGGCGTGACGCACTACTCGACGAGCATCAAGGGCCGCGATCTGCGCATGCTCGAGAAGCGCGGCGAGGGTGCGGAGGAAGGAGCGAGCACCGGCGAGGGGGCGCGCGGCAACGGACGTGACGGCGGGCAGCGCGGCAACGGGCAGCGCGGCAACGGGCAGCGCGGCAACGGGCAGCGCGGCAACGGGCAGAGCAGCAATGGCGGCTCGAACGGAACGCGGGCGACTGCATCGGGCAACGGGCCGGTGGCCGACGATGACTTCGACTTAGGCTCAATTCCGTTCTAAAACTGAAGGGCGCGGGCTAGACATCAGGAGCCGACGGATTTCCGTCGGCTCTTTTTATTTCGGTAACTCGCTCGGGTCTGTTCCTACAGAAGGGGCAGGTTCACTAAGTGAGGAGGTCCCATGGTTTCCGATGAGGCCAAGGGATTATGGGCAGAGATTCTGGGCGAACTCGCTCCGGATCTCGCTCCGGCGATAGAGGCAGGCGGCAATCACGTGCCGTGCCCCGTGCATGGAGGCAAGGACGGCTTTCGAGTCTTCAATGACTTCCAGGCGACCGGTGGCGGCGTGTGCAACACCTGCGGATCGTTCCCCGGGGGCGTGAAGTTGCTCGCGTGGATCAGGCAGGTCACCCCGCGGGAGGCTGCGCACATGGTCCACCAGTGGCTCGAGGGTGACCGGTCAGGACAGGGATCGCCGAGGCGTGTTCGTGTCGAGTTCAAGGAGCCGGACCCGTCCAAGGCGCGAGCCTCGATCATGCAGATCTGGGCCGGCTGTCGCGACATCCAGGGGACGCTTGCGGAGCAGTATCTGGTCAAGCGCGGTATCCCGCTCTCAGCGGTTGCACGCCGGCTGCGGTTCCATCCCGGCTTGCCGTACTCCGAGAAGATCGACGGCCGGTGGCGTCGCACAGGCACGTTCCCGGCCATGATCGCGGCGATCCAGCTGCCGGACGATCGCGGGGTGTGCTTGCACAGAACCTATCTGTCCGCGCAGGCCACCAAGGCGAATGTCGCGTCTCCGAAGAAGATGACCATGCGCTCAGCATTGTCGCGGGGTGGGGCGATCCGACTCTTTGCCCCGCGGGAAGTGCTCGCAGTGGCCGAGGGGATTGAGACGGCTCTTGCGGTGCGCGCAGCCACTGGGCTCCCCGCCTGGGCGGCGGTCTCGGCGACGCTCATGGAATCCCTCGAGGTGCCGGCGATGGTGCGCGAGGTGCACATCTTCGCCGACAAGGATGAGAACGGGCGCGGTCAGAGTGCCGCGGAGGTGCTGGCCAAGCGGCTGCGGCGCGCGGGGCTCGAGGCCCAGATCCATCTACCGACCGGGCGGGTTCCGCCGGGCTCGAAGGGGATCGACTGGCTGGATGTGTACGTCAGCGCGGGTGCGGCGGGTTTCCCCTCTGTTTTCGGAGGAATCCGTCATGCGGCCTGAGCAGAAATTAATCCCGGCCTCCTAGTGGGGCCGGTTTCTTTTTTATTTCCGCGCTCGTTGCTATAGCACCCCGATTGGACATTTTGCGTACGGGGTTACCCCGGGGATTTATGCAGGGTGGAGAGGTACATGCGTCCACGTGACAGATTTTATCTTGCGGTGATGGTGTTCGGGGCCTTATCCCCCGTCGCATTTGCGGCACCGGCAGCGAGCTGGGGGCCGGCATGGCGGCAGATGGTGCCCGCCGGCGGGCCGATCAGCCTCTCCCGTGCGCTTCTCACCATCGCCCCTGGAGGCCAGACCGTGGTGGTCGATCTTCCGAGTGCGCTCAAGCAGACGCGTGTCAGCTGGCCGGCCGGCACGCGCAAGGCGGCGCTGCAGGCTGCGGTGCTCGCTGCAGATCGCGGCGCTGCGATTGCGCTCGGGGAGCGCTGCGCGGGGGAACTCCTTACGGTCTACACCCGGGCGCCCGATCTGGGGCAGGCGACGGCTGCTGGGGGCGTCGGTGCGGCCACCGGGGCCGCGGTGTCTGCGCTACCCTCGCTGGCTCAGTCGGCGCATGCGGAAGCGGCGGTCCTTCCGGCAGCAATCACGGCCCACAAGGTACCGAAGACATTCGCTTCGGCCGCGTCGCCCGCCCCCGCGGTTCCTCGGGTGTGGCTGATTTCCAAAGGTGAGCGGATGAGCACTGCCCTTGAGCAGTGGGGCACTGCGCACGGATGGACGGTCATCTGGAAAGCGAAGCGGCTCGCTCGGCGCTGGCATGCGCCAGCCTTTGCGGCGATCCCAGGTACGTTCCTTTCCGCGGTCGGGCTGTGGGCTCATTCGGCCATCGCCAATGGGGCCCCGATCCGCCTCATCGAATACCGCGCCAACAACACCCTGGTGGTCGAGTCGACCAACGGGGACGACAACGGGTTCTGAATCATGGGCAACACCACTCTTCTGCGACCTCTCGGTATTGGGCTGACGTGTGCGGCGCTTTCGGCCTGCGCTGCAATGCACGCTACGAACATTCCCAAGAGCGCGCTACTCTTTCCTCCCCCGCACACGAAAGCGCCGTTGCCGCGGCCAGAGGCCGCAATCACTGCTTCCAGCGGGTACTTCGTCTACGGCGGCCTTACGCATCACCGCGCGCTGCCGGCGCCAGCCTCAATGCAGCGGCACGTGGTGTACGAGACGATGGATGAAACGAGCGCGCTCGACGCGGTACAGTTCATCGAGAGCAACTGCGGCGTTTCGATCGACAGCGACGACTTGCAGCGCAGCGTGACATTGCCGCCGATGTCCTACCAGGGTTCGTGCGCCGGCCTAATGGCGGCGGTCACCCAGGGTATTGGCTACACGAGCGAATACACGACCTACGGTGTGCGCTTGATGCGCGCCGTGACGCGTACGTTCCAGCTGCCCGTGATCGGCGGGAAGATCAAGTCCGAGGCGCAGGTCGGTGCGAAAAACTCGACCGGAGGTACTGGTGGAGGCGGTGGCGGGGCTGCAGGCGCGACCAGCATTGGGACCTCGACGTCCGAATCCTCCGTCTCAACGACCCAATCCTATGCGACCGACGAGTGGCATGGCCTGCTGCTCGAGGCCGAGGTGGTCGCATCCCCCGCACAGATCACTGCCGATGAGGCCACCGCCACGGTGACCGTGACGGGCACCCGCGCCGACGTGAAGCGGTTCTCTCGCTGGGTGCGCAGCCTGTCCCATCGACTGCAGCGGCAGGTCGAAGTCAGCGTTCAGGTCTATCAGGTGACGCTGAAGAACGATGAGAACTACGGGATCGCCCCGGGCCTCGTGTGGAAATACCTCTCGGGGTTGAACTCAATCTCCGTTGCCGCGCCTTCCGCCCTGACGCTCTCAAATGGCACAAACCCCGGCGAGATCCAGTTCGCTTCAAAGAGCGGGCCGTTCAATGGTACGCAGGCGTCCATCAGCGCGCTGTCGCAGATCGGAAGCGTGCATCAGGTGTACAACAACACGCTGCTCGCGCTCGATGGCTACCCCGTCACGGTCAATGCGACCGTCAATCATGGGTACCTGGCAGAGGTCTCGACGAACGCAGCATTGACCGGTGCGAGCACCTTCGGCTCGACGACGCTCACTCCGGGGAACATCGCCGCCGGAGTGGCGATGTCGATCACGCCGCGAATTGCCGATGGCAATCGGATCGTGCTCTCGATGGTGTTTCGGGACACGGGGAACCCGACCTTCGAGACGATCTCCTCAGGCGGTGAGGTGCTGCAGGTACCGCAGGAGTCTGTCACCTCGTTCAACCAGATGGTGGATATGCCCTCTGGCTCCACGGTCATGCTGCTCGGGTTCCGAAACGATCAGGACGATAGTCAGACCCAGGGCACCGGTAGCCCGGACTTCTGGCTGCTCGGCGGCGGCCACCTGAGGCAGGACACCAACACGATCACTGTGGTCACGGTTAGCGCCAAGGCCAGCTGAAGCAGAGGGGAAAGAATCATGCGAAAGACGTTCATCATCGGCGCTGCCGCTGCCCTCCTCGCGACGAGTGCTGCTGTTTGGGCCGGCACCGCGACAATGACGAGACCGGCCGCCCCTGCAGTTCCTGCGGCCCCAGGGGTTGCGCCGCCTGCCAGCAACACCGCATACGAGCGAGCCGTTACGGCGTATCTCGATAACGTCGTGGAGAAGGCCCGCAACAAGCTGCCGAATGCGCCGCCGGCGACGCGGCATCACGAGGAGCCCGAGCCGATGGGCCCCGAGTACGCGGGACCTGGCTCGATGGGAGGCGGCCTGTCACGGCCGACACTGCCGCGGGTCGAGCGCATCACAATCGGCCTCAAGGCCCGGGCGGTGCTCGAGACCCCCAACGGGGGAATGCTGCGGGTATCGCCCGGTGTCGTGACGCCCTACGGGCAGGTCACCGAGATCCGCGCCGCCGGCGTGTGGTTTGAGATGCGCGGTTCGCGCGCTGCCGTGGAACTCGCCGATATAGCTCCGGATGACAGCGGTACGGGCAAGGGTGGGGCGAACTCGCAGCAAGTCGTGGCCCCCGCACAGGGGCAGATGGTCGGCGTCCCGCCGCCGCCGAACTTGCAGCCCGCCCCCCATCAGTGAGCAAAGCCATGGCTGAGAGCTCTGGACAGGTCGAGTTGGAGAGCGCCGCGCCTCCGCTCGATACTCGCATCATCAAGATCGGCAAGCTGCGCTTTGCGGTAGGCACGATGTGGCTCTCGTGGGCTACCACGGCGGCCAACCCTGCGGAAGCCCGCGTGTGGCTTGCGGATCAGCAGGACGTGCTGCCGGCGTTCGAGGCGCTGTTCATCGCGCCAGGCGCGGAGAATCGCACCGATATCGGCCTGAGCGCTCTATTCCAGCCGAAGCTGCGCGCGCTGGCTCAGGTGGTCGCGGCCCATGCGGAGACATTTGCCCCGCAGCTCCCCTCGGAAGTGTACCGGTGGGGCATGAGCGCGGAGACTGCCGAAGGGGTCTATCTCTGTGCGGCAAGCCGTGATGGCCTGCCGCTGGCCGATGCGCTCGTCGATGCCGAAGGCGTCGAGGAAGCGAGGGCGCAGATGGACGGCCGGCACGCGGACATCCACTGGATGCCCTGCCTCTCGATCGACGATTTCGAGCAGAAACTGCTCGCGCACGCTCCCGCAGAACCCGTCGCGCTGCCGAGAGCCTCGAAGGCGAAGATTCGCGCCGTGATGGTGGCGGTCGCCTCCCTGATCATTGCCGGGGGGACGATGTTCGTACAGCACTACCGCGCCGAGAAGGCGCGCGCTGCGGCACTCGCGGCCGCCGCGGCGGTCAAGGTATCCGCGCCGGTCCCCGGCGGATATCAGGTCAGCAGCGCCTTCGACGCCTGTCTCGGGGCGTTTCAGCACACGCGCGCTTCAAGCCCGGGCTGGCACCTGGTTGCTGCGGCCTGCGACGTGCACAACGCATCGTTCATTTGGCAACGAGGCCATGACGGACTCGCTACTGCAGCCCCGGCGGGCGCTCGCGTTACTTCGAATCTCCGTACCGCGATGCTGACTGTGCCGCTGCGCATCGGGCGGTGTGACGTCGACTCGAAGGCGAGGTACGCGCGCATCGAGGCAGCAATTTCCGACTGGGCGATCAAGCAGCACGAGCGCTGGCGCGCCGGCGGCGGGATGCACCCCTTGATCTCGATCGAAGGGATCATCCCCTCTTGGGAGATGCCTGTGAGGGCGTGCGTGCAGTCGATTGGCGTCCGGTGGACGCACTCTGGGCTTTGGCGTTTGAACTTGGGGTGGTGACATGGAAGCAGCAGTAGAACGTGATGTCGCCCCGGAGGTCCACTCCGAGGAATGGGTCCGCTCGAAGCTCGAGACCTACCTCGCGCCAGAGTACGCGAATCTGTGCCATGTGGCGCTCGAGGAGAAGCTGCTCTATGCGCCGAAGCGGTTGCACATATCGAACGGCTCGTTCATCGAGAGTGCAGCCCGGGTCTGCGGGCTGAAGGTCAAGTACTGCGAACCCGAGGAACTGCTCAAACTGCGGGGGAATGGGCGCGCCGTGAGCGCTCGGGCGAAGACGCCGAAGGGAAGGGAGACGGATGCGCGCGGGTTCGCGCAGCGGATCTTGCAAGCTGCGGCGAGCTATCAAGCGTCCGACATCCATTTGCACCGCACGACGGAAGATCGGTACGCAACTATTGAGTTCGCGGTCGATGATCGCGTCTATGTCGTTGATGACTCGGTCACGCACGTCGAGATGGACGCCCTCATGGGCGCCTACGTCCAGGGTCTGGCGAGCGCCGGGGGCACGCGTCTGGTCGACACCGAGATGCAGCACGCGGTCATCGGGTCGGACCATCTGAAGTTCTCCGAAGCGATTGAGTCGGTGCGTGTGGCCCGTGGCCCGTCCTATCCGAAGTCGGGCGGCGGAAAGTTCATGACGCTGCGTCTTCAGTACAAGGAGGGCCCGGCGCGGGGGGCGGCCATCGATCACCTGGGCATGCGACTGCGCTTGCCGCCGAAGCCTGTCGGCGGGCTCGGATTCGCTGCGCTTGGCTACTTCCCGGATCAACGGCTTGTCATCGAGCAAGCGCTGCAGCTCGACACCGGGATCATTGTCATGGCCGGCCCCACCGGTTCTGGGAAATCCACCGCGCTGTGGGAGATGCTCGTCGCGCTGCGAAAGCGCTGGCCGTATCGGCGCGTCGTGACCGCGGAGAACCCGCCGGAGCGGGAGGTCTCCGGGGCGGTGCAGCTTGAGATCGGTGGCGACGAAGTGGACGTGACGTCGCAGTCCAAGGCGTTCGGAGAGGCGCTGCGCATGATGCTGCGTATGGCGCCGAACGTGATTCTCGTGGGCGAAATCCGCGAGGGCCCGATCGGTCGCCTTGCGATTGAGATCTCGAACTCCGGCCATCTGGTGATGACGACGATTCACGCGAACAACGCCGCGATGATCGTTCCGAGGCTGGAGACCACCCGCGGCTTCGAGCTTTCGCGCGCCGCTTATTGCACCCCAGATGTGCTTCGGTTGCTCGTCGCGCAGCGCCTGGCCCCGAGGGTGTGCCCGGCGTGCTCGGTCTCGTACGAAGAGGCGAAGGACCGCCCCGGGGTCAGCCATGTGATGAAAGCACTGCATAGCTACTCCGAGGACCTCAGCAAGGTCAGGTTCGAGGGGCCAGGGTGCGATATGTGCTCTGACAAGGGGACTGCTGGGAAGATTGCCGTCGCCGAGGTGATCCCGGTTACCGAGGAAATCTCGGACAAGCTGCGAGGAGGCGTTGATGACGACGCGCAGTTGAAGGATCTGATGGGCGCGGCGGCCGGCGGGTTCATGCGACATCGGGCCGTGGCGCTCGCCCTGCGCGGTGTCACCGATCCGTTCGCCATGCAGACCAAGGTGGGCGGGCTCACCGAATGCCGTTCGGACGCGGAAAAGCAATGGGTGACTGACTCACTCACCTACATCGACAGCGGCGAGCAGCCGCTGTAGCGAGCCAATCATGCATATTCAGGATCTCTTCACTCACGTGTACTGGCGGCCGGTATGGTTCTGGGGTGTCGCGATTGTGCTGGCGGCGGTAGACATCGCGGCATCGTGGCGCGTCAGCCGAGCGGTGCGCATCAGCGGCCGGCCGCTGCTATCGGTCAAGCGGCGGGTGTACGTCAATGCGGCGATCCTTGCCTCCTTCCTCATGCTGTCCGTTCTGCGCTTTTACCACCTGGGCCAGCTCGCCCTTGTGTGGTTCCTCGGTTCCCAGCTTGCCATCGGGCTGATTTCCGTTCGACCGGTGCTCGGACGCCTCATCGAGATCCGGCGTTCCGGTGTTTCCGGCCCGCGGCGCGCGATTGGAACAAGGGCGGTACCTCACCATGGGTAACCCCGTCTCGGCCCTGTTCGGGCTGCTGAGCTCGAAATCCGACGGTCAGAGGGCCGTGGCGCGTCGCGCCCGACGGATTGGGAAGCTGAACGAACTCGAGCGCGTGGCGCTCTACAAGTACATCGGCAGCCGCGTACGCGCCGGGCACGCCGTCGGCACTTCGATGCAGAAGCTGCTGTCCACCGAGTACATCCGCAAGACCTCTCGAATGAAGGCGGCGATCGAGGTCGCGATACACAAGTTCTCGAGGGGAGCGAAGCTTGCGGCCGCACTCCAGACGTTCATCCCGCCGATGGAGTACATGCTGATCCTCACCGGAGATCAGTCCGGATCGCTGCCCGATACTCTCGCCCAGCTATCGGACTCGATCATCAGAGATCGCAAGATGCGACGCGGCTTCCGTAAGTCGCTGATGCCCTCGCTCATGTTGCTCCTGTTCGGCGTGCTCGCGATCTTCGGCACGGCGCTGTTCATCGTGCCGCAGTACCGCGGCGTGCTGAAGCCGCAGCAGGTGCACGGGTTTACGGCATTCGTCCTAGCCTCGAGCACGCCGGCCGGATTGACCACCCTCGTGGCGTTGATCGCGGCGATCTTCGCGGCGCTCATCTGGTTTGCGCGCGCGGCGCGAACAGTCGATGCGCCGTGGCGGCGTTGGCTTGAGAACATCCCCAACTCCCCGTTTGCATTTTATCGCGACTGGAATTCGCTACTTTGGATTCGGATGCACCTCATCATGCTCAGGGCTGGGGTGATGGAGCGTGACGCCCTGGCGCAGGCGATCAAGAACGCGACGCCGTGGCTTGCCCGTCGCCTGCTGAAGGTGAAGCAGTACATCGAGCGTGATGGCAAGCGGCTTCCTGAGGCGCTGATTGCGACGCACGCGACGACGAACTTTCCAGCTCCGCTGCTGATCGAGGAGATCGCGCAGTCGGGTGACGCGGCCGACACCTCTGGGGCGCTCGAGAAGGCGCTGGCGGTGTGGGAGGGTGAATTTGTTGAGTCGGCAGAGACCAGTCTGCGCGTGTTTTCGGGAGTCATCCGGTTCCTGGTGATCGCGCTGCTCTTTGGGATTGCCGGTTCGATCGTGAGCTTGGTCCTCGGGGTGATGCACCAATCACTTGCCGGCGCCTCGCTGTATTAGGTTAAACCACTGGAGATAATTCGAGATGAGCGCAATAGACATTATCGTCTGGATCGTTATTCTGGGCGTAGTCGCGGCAGGCATCGTGATCGCGATTCACTACGGGAGTGATATTCGCACTGCATCGGACGTTCACGCCGAGCAGCAGAATACGGCTGCCCTGGTGTCGAACATCCGCCAGGCCTTCCAGGGCTACCCGGACTACTCTTCGCTTTCGGCGAGCGACCTGATCAACGCCAAGGCGGTGCCCTCGGCGATCACGGTGTCCGGCACGAACCTCAGCAACGTGTTCGGCAATCCCATCACTCTGGCGATGGACGCGAATAACTCGAACGCGTTCGACCTGACCGATGAGGTTCCGAATGCCGCCTGCGCGGCGATCGCGAACTCGGTGCTGAAGAACGTGACCTCGCTCACGATCAACGGCTCTGCGATCACGCTGCCGGTGACCGATCCGGCGACGATCGGGCAGGCCTGCGGGACGACTGATCCGGTGTCGATCGTCGAAGTCTACTCGGGGATGTAGCTCGGAGACCGGCGCATGTTTGCCTGGGTCATCCTGGGGGCGGTGATGGTCGGTTTGGCCGGCCTCATCGCCGTTGCCCAACCGCAGGCTGGCGCGACGCCGCCGGCGGCAGTCTCGGACGCGATCGCCCGGGACTGTCTCGCCGTGTTCCAGGGTGGCAGTGGGCATCTCACGCTGCCTGACGGCGTGAGGATTCAGGCCGTACCGACGCAGTGCACGGTACAAGCGCCCTACGGAACAGTCACCGTGGGTGTGCTTGCAGACTCGGGCAATTTGATTGGCGCTCCGTGGGTGATCCAGAGCCGTAACGGTCAGTACGTGCTTCGCGCACAGGTTCCGATGTAGGAGCGGTTGATGTTCGGGTATATCGATCTCGTGGTATTCATCAGCGTGTTGGGGGCGGCAGCCATGCTGCTGCCGACCGCATTGAACTGGAACCACATGGCGTTCACCGCCCAGATGGCTCAGATTGAGGCCCAGCAGCTCGCCACCATCACCGATGCGGCGTTGCAGTACGAGTATGCGAATTCGGCGACGCTCGATTCCCCGAATTCCTCGCACACTGTCACCATCGCCAATCTGATTGCGCAGGGGTATCTCCCGGCCGGAACGAAGGCGACGGACACGTACGGCAATCCGATCACCGTTCAGTTCAACGCGGACGGTAGCGGGAACGTAACCGGCTATGTGGTCGATCAGGGCCAGAAGGTGTACTCGAACCTCGAGGCCGGTCGCCTCATGCTCGACCTTGGGGACCGTGGAGGGTTCATGCCGGCGACGCTCGCCGGCGGCCAGCAGCCGAACGTGATCTACGGGTCCGGAGGCACGTGGCAGCTCGGGGCCCCGGCGGGGGTCAACCCCGGCAGCATCGAGGTCAAGGTAGAGCCGAACGCAGCACAGGAGGCGGATGATTCCCGCTTCCTCTGGCGGGTGCAGGCCCCGAATGCGTCCGAAAACACCATGAGCACGCCGCTCATCATGGCGGCGACAGAGCCCGAGGGGACCGGATGCTCCTACACGGGCGCGATCGCGCAGGATGGCACTGGTGCGCTCGTATCCTGCCAGAGCGGGCAGTGGACGGCGGTCGGTGGCGGGCACTGGAAGACCCCCGTATCGACGTATTCGGCGCTGCCGGGCAGCGGCAACCAAGTGGGCGATGTGCGTCTCACCGAGGACACAGACCGAGCGTTCGCATGGAACGGGGGCACTTGGGTGGCGCTCGCGGTGAACCAGAACGGAAACTTGCACGTGCCCGGCACCGGCTACTTTGGGGGTGACCTGAACGTTTCCGGTGAGCTCGCCACCAATGGCTACTCGCCGCACGCGGGCCTGCCCCCGGGATGGGGCGGGGGTATCCAGACCTGGGACATTGACGCTCACGGTACGATCGGGGTCGGCCCGAACAATTCATCGCCGAATGCGTCCATGAACAGCGGCGGTACGATCGAGAATCAAGGAGTGTGCATCGACAACAATTCCGGCTCCTGCCAGTCCTGGGGCTTGAACGCGCATTACACCAATGGATGGGATATGGTGGCCTCCGATGGAGGAAGCCTAAACGCCAATCCTCAGAGTGCGCTCGGGTCGCTCGATGTGAACGACATTGTCGTGCGCTCCGGCGGCGCGTACCCCTGGTATTCGCAGCTCTCGAACCAGGTCTATACAAACACGCAAACGATCGCCCAGCAGGGCAATGAAATCAGCTCGCTGCAGTGGAATGTGGCGAACAACAGCTCCAGGATTTCGAACAATTCCGGCGCTATCAACTCGATCAACTCGAACCTGAACAATTCGAACGTCTGCGCCAGCTCCCCGTATGCGGCGTTCCAGACGATCTGCTCTGAGATCCAGAATTCCGGCGGTTCCTATGTCGGTGCCTTCGGCCCTGCCACGCAGACGACCACCTCGACCTACTCGTGCGGATGGCGAGGGCCCTGGTGGAGCCGCTACTGGGGCTGCGGGTGGACCTATTCGAGCGGGCCGGCGAGCGCCTCGGGCACTGCCAACGGCGGCGGGATGACCGTCGACGGACAGGGGAGTGGCCCGACGTTGCCGTACAAGGCGCTCCTGATCAGCGTCACTGGGCTCGTGGGCAGCCAAAACGGCGGTGGACAAGGTGCCAACTGGGGCGGCCTTTCGACGCCTTGCGGGGGAAACGGGGTTGGCGCGTCGATTCTCGCATACGTAGGACCAACCCAGGTCGCCGATATCTCGCTTACGAAGACTGGACAACCGGACTATCAGACGTGGGTGGTGACCGAAAATACCGCGACCTTCGTCGTCCCGGCGGGGCAGAGCTTCAGCATCCAGGCGAACAGCAACTGCGCCCAGTTCCGAGGGGTGGTCTGGGCACTCTGACCGGGTGACCCCGGCTCGCCCGGTCCCGTCGATCCCGCCCGGCCGGGCTCTCGGGGCCGTTGCGCCCTGCGCGACGTCACACCGGTCGCTGCGCCCTTCCAGCCTGGGAGAGCGCCTCGTAGCGCCGGCCGGGGGTTCTGATCAGGCGACCGTCCGCCCCTCCGAGGAACCCGTACCAATCCCCCGAAGACGAGGACAGTGGATACTTGAGACATTCGGCCGCCCGCCAGGCTGCTTCGCAGGAACATCGGGCCCCACTCCAGGTAACGCGACTGAGCTTGTGCAATGCCGTGTACGGAGAGATCTGCTGGGGTGAGCGGGCATGAAAAAGGGCGGCCGCCCGATCTATGAGGCGGCCGCCCGAGGGGTTCGGCAGCTTACTGCCAGGTACTTGCGTTCGTTACGGCGATGGGCTGCCCGCCGATGTACATCACCCACATGCCCGGCTCAGCCGTGGCGGATGCCGTCACGGTCAAATCGTAGGTGTCGCCATTGACTGAGGTGATCTGAGCGCTGGCCGGGTTCGAGCCGTTCGGGTCCGTGCCCTGGAACACCGGGGTCACCGTTGAGACCGCTTTCAGGCTGAAGCTCGGCGCGTTCGCGCAGATCGATTCCGGCCCGCCCTTCTCGCAGTGCACCGGCGCGTTCGTCCCGGTGATGTAGTACCAGTCCTGATTGTAGTTCGTCAGCAGCGTGAAGTACGGCTGTCCGGCGGTGAGCGTGCTTGCCTGCCACGCGGTCATCTTCAACGTCGTGCTCTGGCCGGGGGCCAGTACCAGCGCCTCGTCAGTCACCGGATGACCGAAGCGTGTCGCCGTGACACTCTGCGCCGCGGTGGTCGTGCTCCAATCCGCAAGCGCCCCGTAGGGGGTGCGCCCGCAGTACTGGTACGCGGTGTCCGCAGCAGCTGCCTTGTTCGAGTAGGGCAGGTACAGATTCGTGAGATTGCCGGTGCTCGGATCGCCCGTGAGGGTCAGGTCGCTTTCCACCGGGGCATTCATCAGGCAGGCATTGCCCACTTCGAGCTGGTTCTCAGGAAAGTAAGTGTTGATCCCGACGTACCAATCCGGGTTCTTGACCGCCTCAACGTAGCCCTCATCACCGGCGACGGCGCCGGCGCCACCACCAGGGTTCGTGACCGCGTTGACCAAGTGCTGCAAGAGCGCCGGATACTGCAGGTTGCCGTTGTTCTGCGTGTCGGCCTGCATGGCGATGAACTGCACCGGGGTGCTTCCGATCGTCACTTGGCCACGGACCGAGCAGTTATCCGTGCTCGGGAGCAGGCAGTCCTCGGTCTGATCCGCGCTCGAGGTCTCGTATACGGTGCCCTGTGGCAGGAACAGCACGAGCACGGTGCTGTTCGTGATCGGAGCGCCCCACGCATTGTTGCTGACGATCGCCTGCTCGATATCGCTCTCGGTGACTGCCGAAGGCCACGTCGTCGCAGCCGTGATGGCGGTGCCCGTCGTGCCGTTGCCGACGCCGTATTCCTGTAGCGCACTCCAATACTGCGAGGTCACCACCTGTTGCAGGAAGGTCTCGTAGTCGTTCGAGTTCGTCGAGCCGCTGAAGAAGACCGGCGCTACCTGCGGAGAGGCGATGACCTGGGCGGTGGTTCCAGGGAACGGGGTGAGCTGCTCATCGGCCACAGGGGTCGATGCCGGGTAATTGCCGCAGACCACCGGAAGGGTGAGGGTTCCGCCAGAGGTCGGGTCCTCGGCAAGGTAGTTGCCGTTCAGCTGTGCAATTACCTGACACTTGGTCCCATCGGCCGGCTGAGTCGTGACCGGCATTGCGACATTGACGGCGACCTGTGACGTGCCCCCCGTGGTGTCCACGTAGAACACGCCCGGCACTTGGTAGGTGCCATCCGCCGTCACCGTTCCGGTGAGCGTGATGGTCTCCCCGCCCGATGCGTTCACGTCGATCACGAAAGACTGGCCCGTGTTCAGCCCAGAGACGTCGATCGCGAGCTGGTATTCACTCTGGCCGTTGGACATCACCTGTCCCTTGTTGCCGGTCCATGCGATTCCCGAGGTGCTCGTGCTGCCGCTCGAACCGGAACCTGAAGCGCCGGATCCATTTCCCGGTGCCGTGGTGCCACTGCCTCCGCCTCCGCAGCCGGCGAGCACCGCGCTCAGCGCGACAGCGAGGAGCGCGTGAATGAGAGACCTGTTCATCAGCCGTTGACTTGCCATGTGTACTCCGTGAGCCCTGGGCCTGATCGTGTCCGGGGTTGCCCCCACAATTTATATTTTATCCTCTATAGCGAGTCGAGACCCTGAATAAATCCGAAAGTGTGTCGGAAATCGAGGATTTACAGGCGGCGTTCGCTACATGAGGGCGTAGGACACTACGAAAGGAGGGAGCGATGATGAAGAAGCTCTCCAAGAAGGTCATGACGAAGTTATCTCGGGAATTGCGAAAGGCCTCTTGGGTCGCAGCTTCAGCATTGTCCGCTCTGGGTATCCACTTGCATCACAGTGTGATGGGAGTTTGCCTCGGCGGTCTTGCGTGGGCGATCACGCAAGTCCTGGCGGCTGTGCTCGACTCCCTGACAGGGGAGCAGTAGCATGACCGCCATGACTCCGCAGGCTTGGATGATCCTCGCGACGTTGGTGTACGTGTCGATCGTGACACTCATCACCGGGGCAGCGATCATATTCCGCGATAAAACGTCATGACCTCGACGGCCACCATTCCGGTGGCCGTCTTTATTCCCGCTGCGGTGCTGGCTGGCGGGATGTCCAGACCTGCAGTGCAGTTCAGGCGGCGCGCCGCCCAAGCACAGCGGCCCGGATCTCCTTAGGGCCGGGGCGCGGGTGCGAAGGGAATCGCACCGTGCGGATCCCCGCGCCGGCAAGCATCGCGTCCCGCTCGGCGTCCTGCCGGTGCTTCGAGTCGTGGGAGCGATCGTCGAGCTCGACCACTGCGATCAGGCGCTTGCCGCTGCGAGTGCAGACGACATAGTCGATCCGCTTGCGGTCGAACGCGGATCTGGCCCGCCAGTACGCGGGGTGGTTCGGCGGGAGCGTCACGTCGAGCACGCCGGACATCGCGACCTGGCTGAAAACCTTGAAGTCCGGCAGCGCCGCCTCGAGTCGAGCAAAGAACTCGAGTTCGTTGTCGGTCATCAGCGGGCGGCTACGGAAGGCGGCGCGGCGGTACCCGGTGCCGGTGGTGCGCAGGCGCAGAGCGGCCAGCAGCGCCAAGGCTGCTGCGATCACCACCACTATGAGCACCAGGTTGAGCATGTCCGCTCTTCGATCTCTGTTACCAACCTGGGCCTGCAGGCTAGAAAACAATGCCTGGGGTGTAAAGCGATAAAATTCGAATCCCCTTCGGAAAGGCGGACCTGCCTGCGATACAAAAGAAAGCCGGGACGCCAAAGCGCCCCGGTTTCAGTACTGTCATTCCCGAAGAGGATCAGTGAACCTTCGCCGCCTCCGCCAGGGAGACCGCGAAGACGCCGCGGGAGCGCCGCGGGCGGGTCCAGTTGGTCCTGCCGCTCTTGAGATCGCGCAGGTTGCGCTTGGTGATCTCTTCGTCGATCTCGGCGAGGCGAGCCTCCATGGCGTGGATTTGCCGATCAGTTGCATCCCAGCCGGACGTGCTGCGGCGAATGGAGCGAAGGATGCCCCCGAGGCTCGAGCCGCTCGCAATCCAGTCCTCGACCTTGACTCGAACGATCCGCAGCTCCGCGCTGAGGATCGCCTGCAGCACCTTCAGATCGGAGGTTGTCATCCGGCGGATGCTGAGCTTTGGGCGCGTTGGCAGATCGACATGCGTGCGGATGGTTTTGCCCCCGAATTGAGGGCCGGTGATCGTGGTGGCAGCCATGATGGCTTTCCTCTGTTAGTGACCTGCCTGTCTTTAGCGAGCACGTCAGGGAGAAATCCGCGCTCGGACTCGAGGCGAATGGGCTGGCGAGGAACTCGGCAGGCGGAAAGACGAGATGTGCCGTCGTTGCGAGCGGCGAGGATGAGCGTGGTCGGGGCAGCGCGAGGCGGCTGCGTCGGCGGGCGGTTTTTTTATACTCAATCAGCAAGTAGGAGAAAGGCCGGAAACGCAAAAGTGCGTCTCCGGCCTTGACCTATCCACTATTCCTATTTGACCCGGCGTAGCCAAGTCGTACGTCTTTGGTGGACGTACCCAGAGTCCCCTCCCGATCCGATGCTCATCGAGTCCGATTGATGCATCAGTAACCCCGCAATTTTCCTCGAACTTCTGTCGAGCGGCCCGCAGGCCTGGAGGTCAGTGTGTGGGATGTGGGGCGCGAGGCATGGATAAATCCAGCCCCCAGTACATCGCCCAGGGCGATTCCATTTAGTGTCCTGACAGACTATAGGCATCACTGAGGAGAATTTTCCGGCTTTCATTCGGATTTATTTTTTGAGGCGATTCCCGAAGACCCCTACGCTACAACCTGTGGTCACTAACCAACCGGGGCCCTCTTCATGGGTGAGGTAGTCAGTTTTGGGGCGGCGGCCCGCGTCAAGCGGGAAGACTTCCGCGATTCCATCGACGAGGCATACGAGGCGCTGGCGCGGCTGCCGTTCTTCACGGAGCGGGCGACGCAGCGGGATTTATCGCGACAGATTCTACAGTCCTTCCGCGAGGGTGTGCCGTTGATGGCGGAGGCCCCGACCGGTACGGGAAAGACTCTATCCTATCTCGTGGCGGCTCTCGCGGCGCAGCAGGGGCAGGCGAAGCCAATTCCGGTGGTGGTTGCAACCGCGACGACGCTGCTGCAACACCAGATCATTGAGGAGGAGATCCCAAAGCTGGTGAAGGCTGGTTTGGTGGATCAGTCCCAGGTCGTCGTGGCGAAGGGGCGCGGCCGCTATTTCTGCGCGATGTCCGCTGAGCGGGTATCGCAGACCGAGGACCGTCAGGATGACCTCTTCGAGGGCGATGACAAGGTGGAAGCCCCGCGCGCGGCCGAGGAACTACTCGGCTTCTTCGAGGAGGGGAAGTGGAACGGTGACATGGATGCCGCTCCAGTTCGCGTGACCCATGGCACCAGGGAGGCGGTGAAGGCGAGCGGAGACTCGTGCGTTGGGTGGCGCTGCGGCTACTACGCCCGCTGCCCGTTTTATACCGAGCGGCGTCGCTTGCAGACGGCCAAGATCATCATCGCCAATCAGGACCTGGTGCTCTCGGATCTGCGTTTGGCGGGCGAGAAGGACAGTTCGCCGATCTTCCCAGTGCAGCAGTACCTGCTCGTGGTTGATGAGGCACATCGATTCCCGGGCAAGGCGCAGGAGTCGGGCTCCGCAGCGATCGATTGCTTTCAGGCGATCGGCTTGCTCGAGGAGCTGCCCGCGGTGATCGGCAAGCTGCTGCGCCACCCCAAAGTCTCGCGGCTGCTGGAGACGGACGCCTCACTGTATGAAACGCTCGCCCCCGGCAGAGCGGCCGCGGCGTTGACGCGCGTTCGGGAAATCATGCTCGAGGTGAGCCAGGACGGGGATGAACGCCAGATGACCCTGAAGGAGCCTGGCGCAGACCCGCGTATCGCGGCGCTCGAGGGGCACATGGAGGAGGCGCTCGGGGAATGTGCTCGGGTGGCCACAGGCTTTGCGGACGCGAAGACTGCGCTCTCCGAGGTGAAATTTCCCGAGAAGGATCCCGTCGAGCGCAAGGCCTTCTTCGACGCGTGGTTTCTGGTGTCGTTCAATTCGACCCGCATGGGATGGTTGCGCGATGCGCTCGATACGTTCATCGCGTGCCGAGATGGGGTGAGGTGGATCGAGCGCGGCGAGGAGCCGGGTGCGGAAATGCTGTTGCGGGCTTCCCCGATGGAGGGCGGGCGGGTACTGCAGCGGCTGCTGTGGGGGAATGAACGGGCAAAGACGGTGATGGTCTCTGCGACGCTGAGCGCGTTCGGTAGCTTTGCGCGTTTCGCGGCGAAGGCCGGCGTCTCGGAGCGTGCGCTCACCTGCGTGCTGCCCTCATGCTTCGAGTACGAGGCGAGCACGCTCGTGGTGAAGCGGCTCAAGCACAGCCCCCGCCAGGCGGAGCGGAGCGAATGGGAAGACGAGCTGCAGCGGGTGCTGCCGAGCTCCGTGCGCCAGGAGGAGGCCACCCTGGTGCTGTTCCCCTCGAGGCGATTGTTGCTGCGAAACGCCGATGCGTTGCGCAAGCGGTTCGGCGATGGGGTGCTCGTGCAGGGCACGCTGCCGATAGCGACGCTGACCGAGACCCACCGGGCCCGGGTCGACTCGGGGAAGACGTCGATCCTGTGCGGACTCGACTCGCTCGCCGAGGGACTCGATCTACCCGGCAAGTACTGCACCCACGTCGTCATCGTGGCGCTGCCGTTCACCCCTCCGGTGACGCCAGTCGAGCGGCGCTATCAGGCAATTCTCCGGAACCGCTACTTCCCTGAGCGAGCGATGCCCGATGCGATGCTCAAGCTGAAGCAGATGGTCGGCCGCCTTCTCCGATCGGAGAAGGACCGGGGCCGCATCACGGTGCTCGATCCACGGCTTGCCTCAACCCGCTGGGGCCGGCAGATGCTCGACAGCCTCCCCCCGTTTCAGCTCCGCGAGGAAGTGGTCGATCTGGCCTCCTGAGAAGGGCCGGCCCTCCCAGGGCCCCGGGCGCCTGGCCGAGTCCGATCATGGATTTTTTATTTCTGGATTTTTTCCCCGCGCATTGCCTAGAGCCCATTCAGGGCGCATGCGGCCATGCGCATTAAACGGGAGCCCGGCGAGAAGGCCGGGTTGTGGCGGTAGATATGAAGCATCACGAACTCCTCTGGGGATCGGCAATCGTGGCGTTCATCGCTTGGGTGCTCCTGGCACCGAACGCGAGCATGCGCATCGATCGCGTGTGTCGCCCGCTGCACTGGGCGAGCAGCGGCGTGGTGTCGCTGACGGCGCTCACCGCGCCGAAGTACGAGGCCGATGCGCAGAATGGCGGCAACCGAGTCGTATATGGCTGCGAGTACTCGATCTGGCGCCTCTTCTACCAGAAGGATTATGACGCATACCTAGCCGCCCAGCGGCGTCGGCTGCTGGGGCCGCACCTGAGTCGGCTGCAGCGCTGTGCAGCGGCGGCAGTCGCAGCCGCCAAGGGCGGCGCGCACCCGGGCACAGGTGCCCAGTCCCCCTCGTGTGCCAAGCCGCAGCCGATCGTCTCGCATCCGGCATCGGGGCGCGGATCGTGAAGCGCTTCGCGGCGATCATTCTGTTCGCGATGCTGAGCCCGCTGGCGCACGCAGCGCCAGGGCGCCTCTACGTCGTGAAGATCCTCAGCTTCGATTGCCCGGCGTGTCGCGCGGCGCTCGCCATTGATGCGGCAGTCGAGGACGCGGCTGCCCACGCCGGCGCCAAGGTGGTGTATGCCCCGCTTCCGCGCCAGCGCAGCTCCGTGCGCGAGCAGTTCTTCTACGCGATGAAGGGGATGGGGATCACCCAAAAGGTGATGAGTTCGCTCTTCAGCGGCGCACAGGGTCTGGGCTACCCGCTCATGACCCAATCCGAGGTTCTCGACTGGCTGCGCAGCTCGCTCGGATCGCAGCAGATCCGCTGGTCGACCGTACTGCGCCGTGTCAATGATGGGCAGGCTGAGACTGACGTGCGTCGAGCCATCCTTCTCGCCTACAAGGCGGGGGTTACCAATTACCCCTCCTACGTGTTCGTCCGAAACAACAGGATCCTCGGTGTGCTCGATATCGCCACCGCCGGCGGGTCGCTGTCCCAGTTGCGATCAGCGGTGATCGCCAAAATTCAGCAGCTTTCTCCCGGTTCCGGGAGCTGAGGGCGTCATGGCAGTGCACATCTATACCCCTGCGCAAGTGACGATTCCGCCGCACACGGAAGATCACATCCGGGTGATCGACGGGAAGGTCTGGGACTTCTCCCGATTCGCGCTGGTCACTCCGGTAGTTGTGGTGCCAGGCACCAAGACGACGCACCACCGAGATCAGCGGTGCCGTTGCTTCAAGGTCGCGTTTGAGCCCGGTGCCGCCGTGCTGAGCGAAGCGATGAAGTGGCGGCTACTCGAGCTGCCCCGCGACCAGGAGATATGGGTGGCTTCGGGTGATTCGGCCTTGGCCCAGATGCGCGCGCAAGCGGTGAGCGAGTTTCTTCGGTCCCACGGGCGCAAACCAGTTCCTCGTAGGCTCTATCGCGATGGCGTCGACACCGACGTATTTGTGCTGACAAACCGTCAGTGAAGAGAAACTTTCCGTGTCAGGAGTGATGTGATGATCAATACCTTAGTGATGGTTGGAGTGATCGAGCGGGTGCACATCTCGGATCCGAAGAAGAAGGACAAGGCCTCCGCGGCGCTCGTGGTGCGCTACGGGGACGATCGCAACCAGTCCGGCGGGGCGGTGGAATTCGTCAACGCTGCGCTGATCCGCATCCCCCCGTACCGCCTGCCGGCGTTCCGCGACCGGCTCAAGGAAGGTGCGTTTGTGCACATCGTCGGGCACATCCAGGGTGTGTTCAAGCACCAGGCCGGCCAGGGCGTGCTCGACACTGAGCTCGTTGCCGACCGAATCGACTTCGTGCAGGGGCTGAACACCGTGCGAAACGCGTTCCGCAGGGGCCGGGGGACCCCCTCGCATGCCAATGGCGCGGACGGCGCTGAGCATGAGGAGCATCCGGGTCACGACATCGATGGGGTCGATGAGGCCGGTGCCGACGCGATCCTAGGATCGGGCACGTCCGAGGCGGCCACGGCCGCATAAGCGAAAGTCTGACGTGCTCCCGGTTCTGCCCAGAACCCCAGCGGATGTCGCGCTTATCGGCAGGCCGCTACCGGTGAAGACCCGCACGCTCCAGGTCTGTCTGGAGCGTGCGGCCGGCTACTACCGGCTGCCCGTGCTGCTGCTCGATGCGATCGTCTGGCAGGAGGGCGGAACGGATGGGGTGGGTGACCGCGATCCGGACGGGTCATACGACCTCGGGATTGCGCAGATCAATACCCGGTGGCTCTCCGTGTTCTCGAAGTACGGCATTACAGCGCGCTCACTGCTCGACAATCCGTGCGAGAACCTTTATGCGGCCGCCTACGTGCTCGACACCTACGCGCAGCACTTCGGAGGCCAGAACTGGTTCCGGGCCACCATGGCGTACAACATCGGCCCGAACGGCTGGAGCAACCCGGTCCGCTACCGCATCGGGTACCGATATGCGCGCAGCGTGATGTGGAAATGGCGCGTTCTCTATGAGCGCATGCGCCACGATAAATAAATTTATCCGCAAAAAGTTCCTTCCCATTGGCTAGAAGACTGCAGCGGCCCTTTGCGGGCCTAGGAGTAAGAGAAATGAAGTCCATGCCCCGGTTCAAAAATCTGACGACGCTGACGCGATTCGTCGTTCCCGTCCTGATTGTGAGCCTGGTGGCGACCGGGCCGGCCTTCGCAGGCTCTCTGAGCTCGAGCGACACCTTTTACGGGCTCGTCCAGACCCTGCTCAGCTGGATCGACGGCGGTCTGGGTATCGCCCTGGCCCTCGCCAGCGTGCTGATCGGCGCCGGTGTCGGAGTGGTCAAGAGTAGCCCGCTCGCGATGGTTACCGGCATTGCCATTGCCGCTCTGTTGCACTGGATGCCGGCCATCATCATCAATCTGATGACCAACGGCGCTGTGCTTCGATAAACGGCTGTGAGCGAATTCGACCAAAAGGCGCACGTCGTCCGGCACAAGCTCGAGGACCCGGTCCCGATTCTGTTCTGGGAGCCGCTCGAGTTCATCATGGCCTTCGCCCTGCTCGGCGTCGGGCTGGTGTTCGGGATGTGGATCGTCGGGATGATTGGGTGCTTTGCGGTACTCATCGGAAGCCGGTACCTGCGCCGTGGCATGAAGCGCGGCGCGGTCCAGCACTTTTTGTGGTCGCTCGGCTTGCCGGCGGACAACGCGCTGCAGGCGCGCTTCCCACCGGTCTGGGTGAACGATCTGATGGAGTGACCGGGCGCAGCCCTGGTTAAGTGGTGATCTCCGGCGCACGCCGGAGAAGTTTTGTCCGAAAGAGGTATGCCGTGGCCCGCGAACGCAAGTTTATAGGCTCGCTCTCGAATGCGTTTTCCGAGGTGAGAGCGTGGAAGCTGACCACCTTTACGGTTGGGGGACTCGCCGCCCTGCTGGCTTTCGCGCTGGTGATGAGCGCGTCCGATAAGCCAATTGTCCTGGTGCCGGCGGGCTTTGCCGAGAGTCACGGCAAGGTCACGGTCGCTCCCTCGAGTGGCCGCTCGAGCCCCGGATACATCTCTCAGATCGCCCTCGGGGACCTGTCACTCGCACTTGATTGGCAACCCGATGATGTCGTGACGCAGTATCGGCGCTTCCTCAACCGCCTGACGAACGCCGAGTACGCGTCCGAGAACATCACCCTCATGTCAGAGGCACATCGGGATCAGGCCAACGATGTCAGCCAGTCGTTTTATCCGAACCGCGTGTTCGTCAACCTGGCGAAGCTTACCGTGAAGGTCTCGGGCGTGCTCTCACGATGGGAAGGGGGCAAACAGGTCCTGCACTCGCCGGTCGAGTACAAGGTGAGTTATTCGAACGAGGGTGGATATCTGCATGTCGCAAGTCTCAAGATCACTCAGTAGGTCGCTGCTGATCTCGGCATTGATCCTGCCGGCGTGCGCTCTGGCGTCCGGGCAGGTCAACCTGTCGCCGCCGAAGGCAATGCCCGCCGCGGCCACCCCCGCCACGACGGAAGCCCCAACGCCCTCTCCGGTGAAAGCGGTGAACAAGCCGGTCGCGGCGAAACCAGCGCATGTGCTTTACGCACATCCGTTCCGGCCGCACGCACCTGAACGCGTCCGGTCACCGATCGTGCGGCGCATGGTTCGTGCTCCCCGCCGGCCGCGGCACGTATCGGCGGCGCTGCGGCATCACCGTACCCTCTCGCCGGGCGCGGTCGTCGTTTCGACGCAGGGGCTGAACAGGTTCGTATTCCCGGCGGCCGTGGTGAAAGGGCCGATCTTTCCAGCGGACGCTCCGGTACTCGGCTCTCCGGTGTACCTCGACGGCAATCGTCAGATACTCGTGCAGTTCGTACCCGGGGCGAACAAGCCGTTCGAGATGGTCGTGGAGCTGGCTGGCCACCAGGTCGAGAGCTACCTTCTTGCGCCGCGCAACGTCCCGGGGGTCACTTACCATGCGCGAGGGGTCCATCCGCCCCGAAGGACATGGAAGCCTTCCTCTGAAGGTGCAGATCAGGGCAGCGCGCATCACGCGGAGATCACACTTCTGCGCAGTGTCGTTATGGGAGACGTGCCGGATGCCTTCTATCCGACGCGGCTGCCGCCGGCCGTGCGCTTCAACAAATTCGACATCGTTCCGCGGGCAAGCTGGAGCGACGGTTCGGGGCACCGAATCCTCGTTTACACGCTCGTGAGCGTACACGGGCAGGCCGCAGTGGTAGGAGCGCCGGAGTTCTATCACAAAGGCATGGCCGCGATCCTGCTGAGTGGGGAGGTAGTCGACGCTACTCACAGCCCGCTGCTCTACATCCTCGAAGGAGCCGACCGTGGCTGAGGACAAGAACGCCAAGACAGGGGCGTCGCGCCTGGGGCTCTCGCTGAAGGCGAAGAACGGCGTGTTCGCCGTGTCCGGTAAGAAGGACGTCAGGCGGCGCTGGATACATGTGCTTCTTGGAGCGATTGGGCTTCTGATCGTGGTGGTTTGGTCGATGTCGAAGAAGGCGACGCTTCCGCCCCCGAGGAAAGCCGCAGCGCCGGCGATCAATCTGACCCCGACCGGCATGGCGCAGCGGTCGTGGGAGGCGCAGTCTCAAACGCAGATTCAGTCGCTGAAGGATCAGAACGAGAGCTTGCAGGCGACGGTCACTGGGCTGAAGACAGAGCTTTCGCAGGTCCAGCAGAGCATCGCGGCGGCACGAAACAGCGGGCCGCCCGCCTCGGCTGGTGCGAGCGGCGCTGAATTACCTCCTCCCCCTCCGCCGCCGCCCCCGGTGCCGGCGAGCTCCTCGGTTTCCGGAGAATCGGGTTCGGCGAGCCCGGTCCCCACCATGAATGCGCCGCCGCTTGAGGGCGGTGACGGCGGGCAGGCGGTTCCGGAAGGGCCGTATGTATTCGCTCCCAAGCCGCTGGCGGACGCAAAGGTCACCTCGAGCGGAGAGCCTGCTGGGCGGAATACGAACGCGCTGAAATCCGCGAGCACGGCCAAGATGCCCTCGGGCACGGGGATCCTCCTGACCGGCTCGTTCGTGAAGGTGGCACTGCTGAACGGCGTCGATGCGGGTACGAGTTCTCAGACCCGCTCGAACCCTGAGCCGGTGCTGCTGCGGGTGCAGGACAACGCGGTACTGCCCGGTTCGACGCATTTTCGGCTCCGGTCATGCTTCATGCTGGGGTCTGCCTACGGCAGTCTTTCTTCCGAGCGCGTTTACATCCGACTGGCAGAGCTTTCGTGCGTCGATCGGCATCGCAAGCTCGTGCTCTCTCAGCCGGTTCGGGGCTACGTTGTCGACTCGGACAGCATGCTCGGCCTGCGTGGCACGGTGATCGATCGCCAGGGGGCCAAGATCGGCAAAGCGCTGCTCGCGGGGTTCGCGCAGGGCCTCGCCAACGCATTCGGCGGTGCGCAGGGCATGACGACCACGAGTGCGATCGGAACGATGTCGACGATCACCGGATCGGCTGCGGTAAAGGCGGCCGGACTCAGTGGCGCGGCGACGGCGTCCAGTCAGCTCGCCCAGTTTTACCTTCAGCAGGCCGAGAGCATCTTTCCTGTGATTCGCGTCGCAGGAGGGCGGCTGGCCACAGCGGTGTTCACCTCGAACGTGCCGCTGGAGTGGGGTCACGTTCAAGGCGTGACGACGAAGTCGAGTCTTTCACGGGGTACCTAGCATGATCCGCTTCCTCAGAATGTCCCTTCCGCTTTTGGCGCTGGCGGGCCTGGTGGGCTGTTCGACGGTCGGGCCGGAGTGCCCGCTGCAGAAGGGCCCGGGCTGCCAGTCCGTGACCCAGGTGTATCAGGACGCGCGCGAGGCCGATCCGAGTCTTTCGGGGCAGTGGCTGCCGAAGGCGCCGGCGCAGTCCGCGCCGGCAGCCGGCCCGGATTGGTCGATGCCAACGGGATATGCCGAGCCTGGGCAGGTCGGCGAGCCCATCTTCCGTGAGCCACGAGTGTACCGGGTATGGATCGCCCCTTTTGTGGATGCCAACGGAAACATGCACTCCGGGCAGTACGTGTACTTCTCGACTCCGGGAGAGTGGAGCTACGGGGCGCTGCATGACACTGGCGCGGCAAGCCCCGGGCTCTACGGGCCGCTGCCGCCAGGAGAATCGTTTGGCGGCAAGACGCAAAAGGCCACGGCGCTCAACGTGCCGGGTGGACAGCCGCCGAAGCCCTCTTCGGGCAACAAGGACAAGACCGTCAACGGCATCACCCAGCCGAAAGAGAGCCTTACTCCGTAAGGCGCAAAGGAGCCGACGTGGCCATCAGTTCAGTACTCAAAGACTTCCGCAAGTGGGTCTCCCCAGACCCGCCGGATGCGACCCCGCTGACCATGAGTGCGGCGCGTGCGCTCGCGGAGCGAGAGAGTCTCAGCCGACTGCTCACCTATCGGGACGTCGATGATCACTACTTCGTCACCCTCGATGACGGCGAGCGGTTCGCCAGCGGTTTCGTGCTCGGCCTGAATCCGATGATGGTGGCCGGGCTCGACGCCGAGGCGCAGATCGAGGCGGCGATCAACGCTTGTCCGCCGGACACCGTGCTGCAGTTCGGGGTTATCTCGAGCCCACAGATTCGCGGCTTCCTTGACCGGTGGGCGGAGTCGCGGCTCGTGAACAACGCGAATCCGCTTCTGCAGCAGGTGGTGCATCGCCGGCGCGAGTTCATGTTGGAGACTGCCACGGGCCCTTCGATGCTCGTGCGCTCGAGGCTCCATCCACGACTGCTCCAGTGGTATCTCTCGGTGCGGGTGCCGTTCAAGGGCGACCCGACCGACTCGGATGAGGTCAGCGCGTTCATCGCGCAGTTCGAGGATCTGCGCAATACGGTCAGCGGTGCGCTCAAGGCCGGAAACATCGGAACGTGGAATATCCCTGAGGAAGGGCTGCGCTTCCTGCTGCGCGAGCTGCTGAATCCGCACCTCTCGCCCGATGAGCGGGTTGAGACTGCGCAGCCGGAAGTGCCGATGCACCTTGATCTGATCGATCGAAGCACGCGGGTGACGGTCGACAACAATGGGGTGATCGGATTCTCCGGCGGCGCTGACGAGCCGGAGGTTCTGGTGCGCTGTCTGACGACTGACGCTGCACCGCGGGAACTCGCCCTTCCGATCATGGACCGCGTGCTCGGCAAGCCGAGCTCGGATGAGCGCATTTCCTGCCCCTTCTGGGCGTATACGACCATCCACGTGCTCGACACCGACAAGGGTCAGGACAGCCTCGGGGTGAAGCGGGCCGCGCTCACTCGCCAGGCAAGCGCCGGCGGGAGCTGGTTCCGCTCCATGATGTCGCATCTCAACGAGCGCAAGGAGGACGTCGAGGCACTGCTCGAGGAGATCCCAAAGGGCCACAAGCTGGTTCGTGCCTACGCAGGGGTGAACCTGTACTGCAATCGTGCGGAGCTGAAGACCCAAACCGAGTACGTAAAGGGCCTGTGGCGTAACACCGGCTTTCGATTCTCGGAAGAGCCGTACATCGCGTTGCCGGTTTTCCTGGCGTCGCTCCCGCTGCAGTACCAGCCGGCCATGGATCCGCCGAATCATGGGCTGCAGCGGGCTTGGATGATGACCTCCGTCAACGCGGCAAGCATGGTGATGCTGCAGGGCGATTGGCAGGGTACGGGGCCCGAGTTCGGTGGGCCGCTGCTGCTCTCGCGCAAGGGGCGCCTTGCCTCCATCGACCTGCTGAAAACCGGCACGAACTACAACTTCGTCATCGTCGCGCAGTCCGGATCCGGAAAGAGCTTCGTCGCAAACGAGCTCGTGTGCGACTTCCTCTCGAAAAACGGTATCGCCCGGGTAATCGACGTCGGTCGTTCGTACACCCGATTCTGCGAAATCATGGGAGGGCAGAACGTGGTGTTCGAGCGGGATCGGCCGATGAGCATCAACCCGTTCTCGGGAATCGAAAGCGAGGGGGATCTCAACGAGCTGATGCCGATGCTCCAGGACCTCGTGAGGCTGATGGCCTATCCGCTCACCCCCGAGGATCAGACGCCTGCGTTCGAGTACAAGCTGATCTCGAAGGCTATTCGCGAAAGCTGGCTGGAGAAGCGCGAGGTGACCGAGCTTGCCGACGTTGCGCACTGGCTCGCGCAGTTCGACGACGGGAAGAATCGCGGGAAGGATCTCGCGCTGCAGCTTGAGCAGTTCACGACCGGTCAATATCGCAAGTGGTTCAGTGGGCCGCGCACCATCTCGTTCGACAATCCGTTCGTCGTGGTCGAACTCGAGGAGCTCAAGGGCGATCCGATTCTGCAGGCGGTCGTTCTGCAGCTCGTGATGTATCAGATCACCACCGAGATGTACCTGTCTGATCGAGCGATCCCAAAAATGCTCCTTATCGATGAGGCGTGGGATCTGATGGGCGGGATCAAGACCGGTCGGTTCATCGAGAGCGCATTCCGCAGAGCCCGAAAATACGGCGGAATCGTGGGTGTAGCGACGCAGTCCTTCGAAGACTTCGAGAAGTCGGACGCAGCGCGGGCGGCAATCAGTAACGCCGCCTGGCAGCTGATTCTGTCGCAGCGGCCGGAATCGTTGCAGCATGCAGTCGATAAGAAGCTGCTGATGGGATCTGAGAGTCTGATCGACCTGGTGCGCACCGTGCACACGTCGAAGGACAAGGATTACTCGGAGATCTTCGTCCGCTCGGACGGCGGGATGGGACTGTACAAGTTCATAGTCGACCGGTGGTCGTACTACACGTTCACCACCAACGCGAAGGATGTCACGAGGATCGATGCGCTGGTGCGCGAAGGAAAATCCCTCGCGGAGGCGATCGACACCCTGGCGAGCGCCGACCACGAAGCGATGTACGGAAAGAAGAAACGGGAGGCGGCCTGATGTCATCCATCGACGAGTTCCGCGACATGACACTCTCGGGCGGGGCAGGGGTGCTCGATGCGGGGAGGTTTCCCGTGGGGGCGCCCGCGCCGACGCGTTCTGCCGCTGGGGCGGGTGCGCCTCAGGCGGGGCCGCTTCGTCGCGGCCGGGCGCAGGCGCCGGCGGAGAAGGATGTGATGGTGCGCGCGCTGCGCAAAGAGTCGATCGCTCCGAGTGTGCGCGCGGAGGCAGTGGAGCCGGAGCCGGCACGACCTGAGGGCGGCGAGATGGACAAGACGGTGCCGAGTGAGCCTGCGAGCCCGGAGGGCGGCCCTCCGGATGCCACGGGCGGCTGGGTCGGCATTCTGATCCAGGTGCTCGCGATCGCTGTCGTTGCAGCGGGCATTGCGCTCGTGGCGCTGAAGGTGAGCGGCATACTGGCTCCGCCGCAGGTGCGGGTAGTGACCTTCGATGTGCTGAAGTACGAGAACGCGGAGCGCGCGCAGGCCATGAAGCTGATGGGCCAGGGCGGCGCCGGTGCAGTCGCCCCGATGCTCTCGTATGTCTCGAAGCGCTTGCACACGGCAATCGAGCGCGCCGCGGGCCCTGGGACGCTGGTCGTGTTGAGCCAGGCCGTCGTGCAGGGGCAGACCCGGGATATCACCGATCAGGTATTGAAGGAGCTCGGCCTGCCGACCACGGTCCCTACGGCCGCTCCGGTGAAGTCGCCGGCCATCGGCCCAAGCACGATGACGCCCCCGGTCACCGCGAGCCCGGGCAGCCCGCTCAGTCGTCTGATCGAGTCCGGTTCCGATACGAAGAAGCAGTCGATCATTCCATGAGGCCCGGTTCGAAGCTTGCCCTGAGCATCGCTCTTTGGGCCATTGCGGCCACGGTTGCGCTTGCGTTCGAGAATCACTTCCCGGAAGGGATCACCTACATGTCGAGCCCTTCGCTGCCGGAGGGCTGGTACGAGACGCGACCGGTCAGCTTTCCCCTGACGCGCGGTCAGACGGTCTGCGCGGTCTACCACCAGCCGATCTGGGCGGCAGGCCGGCACTACCTGCCGAACGACTCCTTTATATGTAAACACGTCTTCGGCCTACCGGGAGATCGTATCGAGGTCACGCATCGCGAGGTGCATATATGCCCGAGCGGTGGCGCGAAGTGCTTCTTCGCCGGCCGGATCCTCACCCGCGACCCGTCGGGGCGGCCGGTGTTCGCCGTTCCGCTGCCGAAGCGCATTCCGGCCGGGTACGTCTATCTCGGCTCGACCCGCGTGCCAGGGAGCTTCGACTCGCGCTACCTCGGGGTCTTCCCCGTGAACGAAGTGAAGCTCGCCATTCGAAAAATTTGAGCCGCTTCGGTGCCTACAGGAAGTGGGCACTAAATTCAGGAGGAGCGCCGGGCCGAAAGGCCCGGCGGTAACCGAAGCGATGCTGATAGGTCTTTTGGGACTGAAAGGGTCCGGGAAGGATACGGCAGCCGAGATGCTCGCCATGCACGGTTTCACCCGGATGGCGTTCGCTGATGCGCTGTACGTGGAGGCGGCACGGGCCTACGGGGTCACCCCTCACTTCCTTGCGCGGAGGGACACCAAGGAGACGCCGCTCGAGCGGCTCGCGCTGAGGCACTGCCGGGATGCGCAGTTCGTTGGGATGTTCACGCCTGAGGCGGCCGCCGGTCGCCTCTCGGTCGAGGAGGTCCTGAACTCGCCGCGCAGCCCGCGATGGCTACTTCAGCAGTGGGGCACCGAATACCGGCGCAGGTCCAAGTGGGGTCGCGAGGAGTACTGGGTCGACCCGGTGATGCGCAAGATCGACTCGAGGCCGAGGGGCTCGCGCGTCGTGCTTACCGACGTGCGCGAACCGATCGAAGTCCGGAGGATCCGGGAGCGGGGCGGCCTGCTCGTGAGGATCCGCCGGCGCACGGTCGAGCAGCTGGATGCGGAGGCGGTGGCGGCCGGGCTCGTCGCGGCGCTGCACTCATCGGAGATCCTCGCGCGGACCTGTGAAGTGGACCTCGAGGTGGAGAACGTCGAGGGCGACCCACGGGCAATGCGTGAGGTGATCGAGGCGTATTTGGCTCGGCTGAAGTCAGCCGCGTGATTATTACCCCCGCTCCATGAGCGGGGGTTTTCTTGGGTGGACGTGATGTCGATGACGCGAAGACTGCGGCGATTCTTCCTGGCGGTGGGTGTGCTCGCGCTTGCGACCGTGCCGCTGGTTCCCGCGCACGCGCGCGATGGGACCCATCAATCGAATCCTGAAAAGGGATGGTTCTTCTACCAGCACGGCCCACTGCTTCGGATCCCGCCGAAGCTTCTCGCCGGCGTTCCGCAGCATCTGCCCTCGAAGCCGCCCGCGCCGCGGTGCTCGACGATGGGTACCTGGACGGCCAAGTGCGGGTTCGTCAATCCCGGCACGAACTTCGCTTTCCAGGCCAAGGAACGCGACGCGTTGCTGCAGCAGATGTCGATGAATCCGGACAATCGGGCAGCGGTACAGGCGGCGCAGTACTACATGCGCTGGGTTACCGACCGGGCGATTGAGGCGGCGAATGTCTGGCAGTACAACCTGGTGCAGAACCCCTCGCTCGACCCAACCGTGCGGATGCCCTTCAGCCAGCTCGGCCTGCAGCTGATGACCGGCGTGAAAAGCGCTCGAGCGAAGAGCATCTACGCTGTGCTCAAGAAGGAGAAGGCATTCCTCGTGTACTTCTCCCGGTACAACTGTGACTTCTGCCAGGCGATGGACCAGATCCTGCTCTACATGCGCCAGGACCACGGGATCTCGATCTGGAACACTCCGATCGACGGCAAATGCATGCCGCACTTCAAACAGCAATGCTACACCGGCCGCAAAGCCCTCCTTGCCGCCGAAGCGCTGCGCGTGCGGGTGGTTCCGACGGTGTTTTTATACGTCCCCGGCGGAACTCCTGCCCAGGACCTGTGGATGCGGATCAGCACCGGCCTCACGGACGAAAAGACGCTCTCCGGTCGGATCGTCTCGTTCTTCACTGCGTACCGCCGCGCGCTGCTCGAGGGGGTCCACAACGGGATCGACGGTACGCCGGCGGTCGATTTCTCCTCACGACCCGCCTCGGGCGTGAGTGCCGGGGCCCCGAGGCCGGGCGGTGGCTCTCACGCGGTCGCGCTGCCGACTGCGGCCGAAGTCCGGCAGCTTTTGACGCACTGATTTGCCTATAGACGCCTGAAGCGCATAGAGGTTTCGATCATGTCTGCACGAAGGACACGAGCCATTCCCGCCCTGATTGCCCTGGCGGGTGGGCTGCTTTTATTCGCGATCCCATCCGCCTGGGCAGGGGGCATTAGCGGTGCGCTCTCGAACCTGCTCTCCGGCACTGATGTGTCGGCGAACGGGCCGGGCTACTTCAGCTCCGAGGCGCGCGGCGTCTACCTCATGGGCGGAGCCCAGGTGCGCTTTCCGACCCGTACCTCCCCGGCGCTGATCAGTGTGAACCCTCCTTACGTCTACGCGGGGTGTGGAGGGATATCAGCCTACTTCGGCGGCTTCAATTACATTTCCGGGCAGCAGATAAAGCAGCTCATCAAGGAAATCGCCCAGGATTCCGTCGGCCTGGTCTCCATGCTCGCGATCAAAGAGCTCTGCCCGCAATGCGCGGACGTGATCTCCGAAATGCAGGCGATTGCGCAGAAGGCGGCGGATCTTTCCATCAACTCCTGCGGGATGTCGAAGTGGCTCATCCAGAAAGGGGCGGGCCTGTTCGGCAAGTCCGTGAATTTCTCGGACGATGAGCAGTCGACTCTTGCCGCTACTGAGGCGTCCATGGGCAAGAGCTCTGGATACCTCGCCGATATGTATAACGGGGTGTCGAAGGCAGACACCGTGCTCAACGACATCAACAATGATATCACTGAGCAGGAAAAGGGCGCCGGGGTAAGCCCGAATTCGCAGGTCGGCCAGGAAGCGCTTTGCAGCGGCGGCGGCGAGTGCAACACGGTATGGAATCTGCTCGGCGACAGTGATCTTGGTAACTCGACCGACCCTGAGGTCATCTGGGACAAGACCCTGCTGATGAATCTCATGGGCACGAAAGTCCAATGCGCACAGAGCAATTGCCCGAACATGCCGAGTGTCGGGTTTGAGCTGTATCCGGCGACACTGGGATTCAGCGGTGCGCAAGGCAACGCGAGTTCAATGTTCAACGTGTACCGGCTGTTTCTCTGTGGCGTGAATTGGCAGACAGCGGGAAAATCCGCCGCCGCACAGCAGGTGATTACGTATTACTGCAGTGGCCCCAAGAAGGCGCAGTACGCTGCCGCAGGGTTCACCAAGATCATGGTATGGCAGTGTGGTGACTCGGACCTGTGGTCGAATCCGAACGCGCCATGCACCAACCTCATCAGCGAGCCGCTCGGCCAGAGCATCCTCGGAAACGGTGCGACCGGCCAGGGTGGCACGGAGGGATATCTGCCGTACGTCGCGAACATTCTCGATCGCGGCGTGCAGGAGGTGATCAACAATCAGCCGCTCGATAGTCAAGTGATCGCGCTACTGCAGCTCGTGCCCGCGCCACTCTACCAGGCGATCAACGCCGCTGCGGTCTTCCCGGCGGCCTCGCAGGAGATGGTCATGAGCATGAGCATCTACACAGCGGATCTGCTGGTGGACGACGAGCTGCGGCATATCGCCCGCGCGGCTGCGCGGATGCACAGCAGCGCGGAAATTCCGCAGGTGCAGATCGAGCAGCTGTACAAATTCCTTGGCGCCATGATTACGCAGGCCAAGCAGAACAATAAATCGTTCATCACGTCCATCGATATGCAAAAGGCGCTGATGCAGCAGATCCGCGAGATCAACGCGGCGGTCGCGCGGGAGACAGTTTCGCAAGGCCTGCTTGGCGCCTCCCGATTCGGTCTTGCCGTGACCCAGCAGCAATAGAGACACGCCCATGATGCGCAAGGCATGGCCCCTGCTCTTTCTCGGACTGCTCTCGAGCCCGGCGGCGCTCGCGAGTGGCATGAACCCAGTCGGCTACAACGCATGGGATTACTACGTATTCGGCGACGGCCCGGCGATCTACCGCATTCTTCAGTCGGTGAAGATGCTGATGCTGCCCTGGGGTGGCGGAGGGATGTTCGAGAGCCTGCTGATTGCCATTGCCCTGCTGGGCAGCTTCCTTGTGATCGTCGAGGCCGGGTTCTCCCCGAGCAAGGGCGTAGAGAAGCTGATCGGCTACTTTCTGACGCTGGCCTTTGTCGTGTTCCTCACGATGGGTGCGCGGGTCAATGTGACGATCAATGATAATGCGACGGGCTATTACAACACGGTCACGCAGGTACCCGCGATCGTCGGGGTGCCGGCGGCTGTGATTTCTGAGATCGGCTACAAGCTCGAGCAGGGCATAGAGCAGGATTTCTCGATCCCGGACGGCCTGAAGGTCTCCCAGAGCGGTATGTACGACGTCATGGGCCAGACGCTCAAGGACGCGAATCGCATGGTGATCACCGACCCGAACCTGAAGCGGGACCTCTCTGGCTATGTCGAGAACTGCGTGGTGCCGGAGATCGGGCTCGGGCGAGTGAGCGTCGAGCAGCTGATGAACTCGAGCAATCTGCTCACGACTTTCGGGGCTGCTGCGACGCCCTCCCTTCTCACGCCGTATTACCCGGTGAGCGGCGGGGGTTCGGCGACGAGCTTCACTAACCAGGGCACACTTGAGCAGTGCAGCACCGTGTACAGCTCCCTAAAGACGGACGTGCAGACCTATGCGGGGGCGCTCGTGAACGCGCAGACTTCCCAGTGGCAATCGACGGGCATCATGATTCCGTTCGGCACAGCGATGCAGGATGTTCTGCAGGAGGCGGCTGCTGGCGGAGGAGGCAGCCCGACTGTCGGCGGCAATTCGAACCCGGAAAGCTACATCTTGCAGAGCGCGATGATCAATACATCGCGACCAGCCTTCCAGAAGGCGGCCGCTGATCTCGGCGAGAACCCGGTGATGCTCTCGACGGCGATCTCCCAGGCCGACCAGACGCAGCGCTCGACCTGGTTCACCACGGTCACGGTATTCCACAACATGATGGGGTACGTGTACATCGTGCTGCAGGCATTCGTGCTCGCGCTGGTGCCGATCATCGCGGTCATGCTGCTGCTGCCTGGCATGGGGGCGAAGATTTTCCTGAACTACCTCCAGGTGCTCTTGTGGATGGTCCTGTGGGGGCCGCTGTTCGCGGTTGAGAATTTCATCGTTGCCCTACATGGGGGGCAGCAGCTTCACAATCTGCTTGCGCCCGGACTCTCGATGATGAATTCCGCGGCGATGTCGAAATCGACCATTAACCTGAACCTTGCGGCGAGTTTCCTCGGGACTCTCATCCCGCTGCTCGCGTGGGGCATCGTCAATCGCTCGTTTGCCTTCACGGAATTCATCATGAACGGTATGGGCACTGCATTCGGCCAGCAGGCCGGGTCGGTCGCCGCAAGCGGCAATATGTCCCTCGGCAATACCTCACTCGATAACGTGGGGATGAACAAGTACTCGACATCGCTCACTTCTGATGTGGGCGATGGCGGGGTGAACCTCGGGATCGGTGCGGGCGCGTTGACCTCCAATGCGCAGCTCGGCGGCTACGGAGTGAAGGCCGGCGGCGTCGATGAGACGCTCAAGGGCTCGCGCAAGCTGTCCTGGGCGGTGCAGACAGGCAGCAGCGTATCTCTTGCGGCCAGCCAGGCGGATGCGGACAGGATGGCCGCCGGATACCACAAGGCGGCCCAGGAGACGATGAATTACGCAGAAACGATCGCGGGCGGAGTCAGCCAGCTCAAGAGCTATGCCGATCACATCGGAATCGACGACAAATATGGGACGAACGCAGCCGAGCAGGCCGCGGCGAAGTGGGAGCAGGCGGCCAAGTTGTCACACCAGCTGCAGCTTGCATTGGCAGATGGCGTGAAGACTGAAGGGGGCGTACCGGTTCCAGTTTTGAAGGCGGAGTTGAAATCAACCCTCACTGAGGCACAAGATTACACGAGCGCCGCTGGGGGGTCGGTGGGGTTGACGACCTCCGACGCCAGTGGTGCAAGCGCGACGCAGGGGTCGAATTATCAGGCTGCAGCGGACGAGAAGCGCGGCGACAGCGGCGGGACGAATCACCAGGTCGCCGCGGCGATTTCTCGGGCGGAGACGATGTCGCAGGATTTGATGCGGAATACCACGGCGATGAGCGATGCGCGGGTTGGAACGACCTACGCCACCGAGACCTCGCAGGGAATGCTCGGAGACTCTGCGTTCACGCCGCTAGGATCCTCAGCGGTCTCTCCGTCAGGCGCACTTGCAGCTGCGGCAAGCGGGCTTCACGTTCCGTCGGCAACGGCGACGGGAGGCATGGTCGCCGCGGGGCAAGGCGTGGCCGGTAGGGCCGAGACACTTCCTGGAGAAGCACGGACCGCCTGGAAGAACTACGGGCATGACCTCACTGGCGCCAATGACTCCGCGGCACAGCATGTGCACGAGATGGGGAAGCGATACACGCCACCCTCGGCGAAGGTGGTCGAGGAGTCTCGCGGATACGTCGGGGGGGTTGCGGCGGAACGGGAGGCGGCAGCCCAGAGGCATATCAAGAACGCCAACGCGAATGGGTAGACGCGCAGGCTTTGACATATAATCGGTTCCGCCCGCAGAGATTCGACGCTCTGAACCCGAATGCCGTTCGGATTCCATCGCTATTCCCCGCTCCCGCCTGGTGCTAGATTGTTCTCCGTACGGCGAGCGCGAGCTGCCGGAGGATGTAAGATGGAAACGCGAAACGGTATGGGTAAGGTATTCGGGCGCCTGTCGCGCCGAGCGGTCATTCTCTGCGCACTTCTGGTGCTGAGTGTGGCTGGGGGCGTGCTGATGGTGAGGGTGATGCCTCACTCGAACCTGGGAGTTATCCTCTTCCTGGTGGGCATCTTGCTGGTGCTCCCGTTGGCTGTCGGAGAGGCCCAGGGCGGCATGGCCGCGGACGATGAGGGCGGGAGTTCGTTTGTGTACGGCAGTGTCGACATCAATGACAACCCGACGCAGATGGGTGTGCGCACCACGAGTGTCTTCGACGAGTAGCTGGAGTCGGTGAGGGATCCATGTACACGTTAGTGCTTTTGCTGGTGTTGGCCGGGCCGCAAGGTAGCAGCAGGAGTGTTGCGACCACGCATGTAAGCGGGTTCGCATCGAAGGCGCAGTGCCTCGCTGCGGCGCCCAAGGCTGAGAGGGCATTTGCCGGCCAGGTCGGGCAGGGACTGGGCGGCGCCATTGCGTTCAAGTCGCTGTGCCTGAAGGTGTCGGGTAAGCACCAGTAGCAGGCTCGCAGGTGATTCGTCTTTTGACTCGGGGCGCGGTACCCCCCGGCGCAACGCCCCCTAGGCGCTAGGGGCAGACGCCTCAATGTCGGCGGCCGGCCGCGCCGCGGCGAGCGGTTCCCCCCTGTCTTGAGTACCGTGCGAGCGCTGCCCCATCTGATTGATGAGACCGCTCACGTACTCCGTGCCCATCCTGGTGCGCAACGCATCGACCGGCGCAAGACCCCCGAGGGCCGCCTGCGGGGTCACGAGCCAGACACCGGCCTGTTCTGTGCCCAAGCGGGTGGCGGCGCGCGTGTATGCCCTCGCCACAGCAAAGATCAGATCTGACTCGATCCTCCCGAGGGTCTCTTTGCTCTTCAGCGCCTTGCTGTCGAGCTCGAGGAAATTCGCCAGGTACTTGTCCGTGACACCGATCGCCTTGGCGACGGTGTAGAGGCTCATCATGGGGAGCCCAGATTCGATGAGCGCATGCCATGCGAGGCCGCCGGCAGGCGGATCCTTCAGCGCCAGGACCTGTTTCAAGGACGTGGCCCGTTTAGGCACCAGGCGCAGTTTCACGTTCGACGGCATTTTTATCCCCAGGAGCTCCGAATTCATTTTTATAGGCAATTCGCTTGGCTATAAAAACGTAGGACACACCGGAGCTCACGCATGCAGGTATCGAACAGGGTCACCACCGCGACGGCTGTCGCGGGTCTTTTTTATCTGGGCCTCGCCACAGCGCCGGCCTTTGCCTCTGGAGGCGCCCTACAGGGCCTGAACGCCCCGCTCCGGACGCAGGCGACGGACGTCCCCTGCGCAGTGGCGGTGCATCAGGTGCTGCCCCCGGGATGGAGGGTGGATCTCCCCGGCACGCCGCGGCTGTGCAGCTCGATCTCCTGGCGGCGGGCGGATACGCCGCTTCAGGTGTACGAGCGGATCGCCGGGCGGACTGGCCTTTCTGTCGTGGCCGACATCGGGTCGAAGACGGTGACGATCGGTAGCCGGACAACCCTCGGTGAGGCCCGCGGTGCGGGTGGCGCAATCAAGCCGAAGGGGCCGCAGGCCTTCGTTGACACCTCGGTGCGGGCGCCGCTGAGCGCGATGGCCGCCCGCTATGGGTTGACGCTGCAGTGTGCGGCGGCCTGCGATCAGGCGCTGCCTGGGCCTGTGACTCTTGAGCTGAGCGGGGACATTGGCCGGGATGCGCTGCTGCTCGAGGAGGCGCTCGGGCCGCTCGAGCCGTTGCGGATCATCGAGGATCCGGTCACGCACACACTGAGCGCACGCCTGGCGCGGCAGTCGAGCTTTTCCGTCGAGCTGCCGCGCCCGAAGCCGTGGTGGAAGCGGTGGTTCTGAGCGCGCCGATGGGCGATTCAGGCGGAAGTGGCGGAATGCGTGAGCAGCAGGCGCTGCAGGGCGCGCGCGGCGAAGTTGCTGCGCGTGCGCGCGGGGCTTTGCCCTTCGACGTACTGCAACGCCGCGGATTGTGCGATCTCGCGCACCTTCTTCTCCGAACCCAGCACCCGGCTCGCCCGTTCGACCAGGTCGCGATCGAGACTGATCGTGGTGATCGCGTTGCCGGCCATGCAGAGCCGCACGCGCACGTAGTCGTACTTCTTCTTCGGTTGCTCGGCGGTCGAGGTGGGCAGCGGCCCGCTCGGCGCCGCGGCACTGGGGACGTGTGGCTGGGTGGCGGTGGTCTCGGACATTGCAGGTCTCCTCATAGCTGTGCGGGCCATCTGGCCTTCCGTAGGCCTATAGCACCGGGCGGCGGAGATTTTTATCGCGTTTTATTTCCCGAACTTTCTTCGGAAATCCCATGAGAACGCGTCTTCTCGGATCGTTTTTATTCGTACTGGTGTTCTGGTGGCTCGTCCTGAGCTTCTGGTGGTTCACCGCGCCGCCCCAGGAGGCGCTACAGCGCCTCACAGGAACCGCAGCGCTTCTCCCCTGGGCTCGGCACCTCCCCAGCCTGAAACCGACCGTATTCGATTTCTGGCAGATCCAGCGCGATACCGTCGACCTATGGACCGGCCCGCTCACGCTGGTCTGGATCGTCGCAGCGTTGCTCGGCGCTGCCCTGGTGTGGGGTTTCGCCTACCACCTGCACCGCCGGCGAGAGGGTAGGGTCGCGCCCTCCGCGACGTACCGCGGCGTGGGAATCACCATCGGAGTGCTCCCGGCGCCGGCGAGCGCCGAGCGCGTCGAGGTGTCGATCGATGCGGCGAACAATGAACTCCGGGAGCTGCTCTCGAGGATCGATCCGAGCGAGCGCGCGCTGCTCGAGGATCTGCTCGCCATGCTGGCGGCCGCCGGGCTTGAGCAGTCAGGGCAGACCCTCGAGCGGGTCGAGCGGGCGCTGGCACTGCCTGAGCCGGGCCTTGCCTGCATTGTCGAGGTGGCGTGCGATCTTGGGGAGAGCCCGCGCATCCGTGCCCGGATCCTCTCGTCGCTTCCCTCCTGGTGGAGCCTCGCGCCGGTGCGGCGATATGGGGCGCTGCTCGCAGTGAAACACCGCGGTGAGGAGCTGAAGCTGGTGCCACAGATGACCGGCCTGCCTGAAGCAAGCAAACTCGCGCGCGAGGTGCTCTTCGCGCTCGACGGGAGTGAGCCCGGGGCGAGCGCCTGGAAGAAGAAGGGCCCGTTCTATCTGATCGAAGGGGGCGCGGCGCCTGTCCGAGACGTTGCTGAGGTCGTGCCTGCGCGCGCGGCCGAGGATCCGGGGGTTGCGCCGGAGTCGCCGGCCCCGCCCGCCGCACCCGCCGAACAGCCCGTGGCGCCAAGTGCAGCGCCCGCTGCGCCGGAGCCACCGAGGAAGCCCACCGGGCTGCTCGATATCTTCTGCCGCGAGCTGCCGAATCTGCCGCTGCACATCGGCTTCGGGGCGCCGAAGAACGTGCCGATGGGCTGGAAGAGGAAGGGCCGCCTCTACCTGATCGAAAAGACGCTTGCCGAGACGCTTTGGCATAAGTTGCCTGCTGATCTGAAGGAGCAGTTCAGTGAAGCGCCGGCGGGGCCGCGCTCGCCGGTGACGCGAGCGCTACTCGAGGTGTTGCATCTCGAGGGATGGCTCGTGACCAAGAACGGGCTCGATGAGCTCGACGCCAAGGATGCGCTGTGGGTGGTGCGCTCCGGCAAGATCGACTTCAAGGGCGTGATCGTGCTCGCGAAGCTGCCGGAGAGTCTCATAGACCAGCTGCCCACCGAGGACAGCAAGTTCGAGATGACGATTCTGCGCCCGCTGTTTTTCGCCTCGAAGAATCCGGAACGCGAGCATTCTCCGGGCGAAACGCTCGACCGCAAGGAGCTCTCGGCCAACCTCGATACCGAGCTCGCCTCGGCGAGCTCGGCCGCACGAATGAGTCTCGACGATCTGCTCGGGGGACTGCTCCGCCCGGCCCCTTCCAAAACAACGCCAACCGCCGGCGGCAAAGCGCCCCAGCCGGCGAAGAAGGACTGACCATGCTCTACGACGCTGCCAATTCTCTCGGTGATCTCGACCGCCTCGGGCTACTGCGGGTGACGAAGATCCCCCAGGAGCTCTCCTGGCTCGACCCAGTTCACATCGAGCTGATCCTCGAAGTCGCCGAATGCGGCGAGCAGGGTATGCGCGAGCGCAAAACTCAGCGCTTCACCGAGGCGAAGAGCGATGCGCTGCGGATGCTCGAGCTACGAGACATCCTTTATCGCGAGCGCGACCGACTCGGCAAACCGGTATTCCTGTGCCTGACCTGGAAGGGTAAGGAGGCACTGCAGGTGCTGCGGGCCATCGAACGCAACCGCACCAAGGATCCTGCGTAATTTCAGCGCACCTCGTTGCTATAGACCGGCAGGTCATTAGCAAAGAGGAGGGTAAAACCAATGCGTCTGTCCAAGAAAGCGCTGGAGAATCTCGCTCGTGAGATCCGCCGCGCCTCCTGGGGCACGGCGCTCGCCTTCGCCGGTGCAGGCTTCAAGTCCGACATCGGACTGGGGTACCTGCTCGGGTCGGTGCTTTGGGTCGCGCTGCAGGTCGCAGCGCTTCTTATCGAATCGTACGCCGAAGAGGAGTAGCCGTGAACGGAGCCGGTGGTCTCATTGCGGCGGCGCTGACCATTATCCTGGGAACAGGAATTCTGGCGGTGCTGGCGTCGAGATTGGCAGGCCCCCGTCAACGGGGTCCCGTCTAGCAACCCGGGCCAGCGGCATTTGCCGCTGGCCCTTTCTCTTGCCCTCAGCGCCGGCCGGCGCCGTGGCGGCCGTGCTTGTACAGTGCCTTGGCCATCACCGCGAGACCTACGGTCCCTACGATGAGGATCAGCGCGGCAAGTTCCAGACCAGTCTGTGTGCTCATGATGTGCTCTCTCGGGCCGGTCGCTCTGGGTGGCCCAATGACCGCCGGCTGGTGAGTATCCTATCGCCGCCGGACGGATCCCGCCAAGGGCAGTTTCCGAGGCCCATTCGGATTGAGGTCTCGACCCCTCAGCTCATGCGCTGCGCGCGCATTCGCCTCAGTCGCTGGAAATCCTGCTCGCAGGCGTCATCGCAGAACAACGCATCCGGGGGAAGGGGCTCATTGCAGTTGTGGCACCGGCCCTTGCGGGGCAGGTTCTCGTTCTGCCTGAAAGCGAGGGACTGCGCGAGCTGAATCTGCTCGAACTGCTGGGCACGGTCGGCTTCGTCCGCCATCGATCGACTCCTATTGTTTTTCGGCTTCGCGGCGCATGCTGTCCGTCGGATCGATCGCACTTGCCGGGAAAATCAGATGCTTGATGAAGGTGAGGTGGGCCTGAAAGAGCGCCTTGCCCGCGTAGATCGCCCAGGACCACAGTAATCCCGCGACGGCCTCGAGCAGCTTGAACAGCGCGCCGACGAGCGGTTTGACCAGGTGCTCGAGCCCGGGGATCTTCGAGAGCACGAAGAGCGCAATCGCCGCGCCGGCGATGATCAGGAGGAACGGGTGCGCACTATGGGCGAGGAAGTGGTGCGCATCGTTGAGGACGGGCGAGGCGCTATTCATCGTCCATATCCTCGGCTGACATCAGGAACTGCTTGTAGCGTTCCTCGAAGTTGAGCGTCTTCTCTCCTGGCGGCACCTCGGTGTGCCGGCGCAGGACTCGGTAGTCGGGCAGATTGCGCGGCCAGTGAATCATGGGACTTCGGATGTGATAGACCCTCGGCCCGTTCATGACGACGCACTCACCCATCGTGAGGGCTTTGAGCTGCTCTGGGGAGACGCGGTGTTCCTCGACCTCGCGATAGGACTCTGAGAGCCCGGCGCCGGAGGACTTGCTCGCAAGGGGCGAGGCCTTTGAAGCAGAGGCGGATGTCCCCTCGTTCTCGCTCGCGGAGAGCGAGCGGGCGTATTTCTTCGACATGCCGATGATGTCGGCTGCCTTCTCTGCGGCCTCATCGTCCGCGTACTTGAAGAACACCTTCGACCAGGTGTTCTGGATGATCATGGAGGCGAAGTCGCGGCTGACGTTCGAGAGCTGCGCGAAGGTCTGGAAGGCCGGCACCAGCATGATGTTCGCGCTGCGGGCTTGCTCGAAGAGCGTCGAGATCGCGCTCATCACGTAGGACCCCATCTCGTCGGCGAGCACGAGGAAGGGCGGATCGGGTCGCTTGGATTCCGGGGAACCCTGGACGTTGTAGACCGCGGTGCGCAGATCGGAGAGGATCAGCTTGCCGAGCTGATAGGCCGACGTCGATTTGCCCATCGTAGGCAGCATGACGTACAGGCATTTGTTGTTCATCACGATGTCGGTGAGGTCGATCTCCGGCGCATAGGTGTTGAACACCTGGCCGAACTTCCCCTGGGCGAACTTCGCGATGCGCATGCCGGTGCCCCCGAGCACTTCCTTCATGCGGTTGACGTCGATCTGCACACCTTCCTTCGGCGTGCGTTTGCGGAATTGATCGAGGAAGACCTGCAGGTTGCGTCGCTCCGGAGTGCCGGAGGGCGTGAGCCGCTCGAGCTCGGATAGCGCGCGCGCAGATTGCAGCAGGATGCCGATATCGGACATGTGGTAGCGGAGCTTGGCCGCCTTCAGCGCGCCGCCGATCACCGTCAACGCGAGCCCGGAGGACTGACGGTAGTAATCCGCGCCGGGATTATTCTCAGCCAGCGGCAGGAGGTTCAGAAGCCGATCCGAAAATTCATCGGCGTCGCCCGAGAGGATCGGAGCGTACGTGTTGCTGTTTTCAGGGTCATCGACGTTCAGGACGTAGAAGTCATCGGACCGGCCGAGCACGTCCATCATGTAGCCCATGCGATTGCGGGTCTTCGAGTCGAGCTTCGCATCGATGAAGATGAACCCGCCGCCCCGGGCGGCCTGCTGCCAGAGCAGGAATTCCCCGAGCGTCGTTTTGCCGACGCCGGACTGGCCGACGATCGCTGTATGGCGCATCAACAGGTTGTCGTCGATGTCGACCGGGCGGTTGTCGTCGCGCGTGTAGCCGAACCTGAGCCCGGCGCTCTCGAGCATGTGCTCCTTGGTGGGCGCATCGGAGGGCAGAACGAACCCCTCCCGGCTCTTCGTGTCCGTCAGATCGAGCCAGTCCCGCGCACGCTTCCAGGCAAACCAGGACGCGCCCGCCGCAGGTAATGCAAGCGCGGCAAGCGCGTGCGGATCACCGGCGAAGATGGGGTTCGTCGCCAGTGCGCCGGCCCCGATCGAGGCGAGAGCCCAGGCGTCTTTCTTGCCGATCAGAGCCATCGGTCAGTCTCCGGCGGAATAGCTGTTGTAGTCGTTGCGCACCTGAAGGTGCATCACGTGCACGCCGTCCTTCGCATCGACCCACAGGGTGATCACCTCCGTGAGGTCGCCGTCGGGGCCATGTTCGCCGCACATCCCGGGAGTGGCCGGTGAGCGATAGGCGTGGTAGGCCCGGAAGCCACCGGAGGCGAGCGGCGAGGCCTCGCTGTCGGGGGAGCAGTCCCCCCAATTGATCTTCACGCCGTAGATCGGATCCGGCCCCTGCAGGTCTCCCTGCCACCACTGAGCGACATGCAGCACCGCCTCGAATGGCCCCATATCCTCGGTCGGTGTCACAGTGGCGACCTCGCTTGGGACCGGATTGGAGTCGGCAGCGGCGCCGGCGCCGCCCGACTTCGTGCTCGAGAGCGCCTGGCCGAGGATCTGCGATTTCGAGGGCACGCTCGGTGCGCCGACGTGATTGACCCACTCGGACAGGTTCATCTTCGAGAAATCGAGCATCGAGAGCTGCGAGACCGAGAAGCCGCTGCAATCCGGGGCTTTCGGATTACCCCAAGGCTTTGGAACCGCGACGACCTGTCCTGTTACGGAGTATTGGCACACCCCCGAGCCGGTATCGCAGCTGCCGAGGATCGTCAGCCCCTGAGGAGCGTGATTCCAGTATTGGCCGAGGCTGCCGGCGGTGAAGCCGTAGAACGAAGACGACCCGCTGGCCGCGACGGACATGGGGGTGGTGATCGACATCGGAAGCTGGAAGGGCCTCCACGACTGTCCTCCGTCGGTGGAAAACTCAGCTGCAATGCTCTGCGGCCAGGCGGATCCGAGGGTGAGCGCAGGGTCGGTCACCTTCACGACGTCGTTGCCGATGATCACCTCGCTCGAGCGGGTGCTCGGATCGGTGGCGAGGAACTGCATCGACTTGGTCAGCACGACCTTCCCGCCGCTCGCCGGCGGCCAGGCGGTGAACACATAGCGGCACTCGCTGCTCGAGCTATCGCAGGAGCCCGCGGCGATGACGTGCTCGGAGAGGGCCTGCTCCATGGCGGCGATGGTGTTGATCTCGGAGACCTGCCACGTGGTGCTGCCGTCTTGCGGATTGGAGGGCAGGGCGCCGCACCCGCCACTCATCGAGCACACCGCAAACCATAGCTGCAGAGTCACCGGGCAGTTCGGTCCATTGGCCCCCTGCGAGGTGGTGCAGGACTGCGGTGCTTCGTAGATCGAGATTGCATCCCCGTTCAGCGTGAACGGTTGCGTCCACCCCCCGGGCCCTTGATACAGGGGGAAGTCGACTGCGCGGGTTTGCGCATTGCCATTCGCGGAGCGTGCAGCATCGGCCAGCTGCGCGCGACCCTGCTGCTGAATCAGCCTTGAGAGGATTCCCCCAAAGGCGCAATAGGTTTCCGTCTCCTGGATGCACTGCGAGAAGAACATCAAATGCCGTTCCTTCGAGCAGTACGAGCCAATGTAGACCGTGCGCTGCGCGCGGCGCTCGGCGGCGAGCTTGATCTCGCCCTCATCGCACTGACCGGTCGAGCCGTTCGCGCTGTGCGTGAGGTTGAGCTCACAGCAGTTCGCCGAGAACGTGTTGCCGAGGCTTCCGACGGGCGTCGTGCAGCGCATGTCCTGGCCGGCGAAGACGCTCACAGCGCTTGTGCCCCCGGAGTTCGCGGACTTCGAGACGCCGGCGGCGGTGCCCGCAGCGACGAGCGCATTTTGGAAACCCGCCTGGCCGCTCGCGCCGCTCACCTGCGGGGTGGCTTGCTGGGCGCTCTGTGCGGTTTCGTCGTAAGCCTGGCCCTGCTCGGCGCCAGCTGCCGACTGATCAGCCTGACTCGTGGCCTGAGTCTGCTCGGACGGCTGGACCTGCTGCACGGTGGAGGCCAGCATCTGGCGGGTGGTCTGTCCGGAGGCCGCCGCGTTGGCCTGCGCGGTGATCTGTCCGCCCGTGCCTTCGATCGAGTACTGGGAGCTCACGGTGATCCGGCAGGTCTGCGTCGAGTCGTCGCACCCGATGCCGAGGTAGCCGTGAGGGATGGCGGTGTACTGCCCGACAGGATATTCAGTAGGCGGGGCGAAGTCTGTGCTCGAGCACATTCCGCCCGAGAGGCTCGCCGCACAGATCGCAAGGGAGAGCGAGCGGACGGCTCCGGACGAGATCCGGCAGCCTTCGAAGGTCATCTGCACCCCGGCGGCAGTCTCAAGGGTGCCCGGGCTCAGGGCGCAGGTGACGTCGATGTACGCGTTCAGGCTCGCCTGGGCGCCGGCGGCGCCGCTCGAACCCGGGGTAGCGAGTGCCTTGTAGCCGGACACGCCGAATGTGCCGCGCACCGAGGATCCGGACTGACCGGACAGCCCTTGGGCCGCGAGGGACCCGAGCGATGCACTCGGCGGCTGCGACTGGGCAAACGCAAAGGCCCCTCCGAGCAGGAACGGGCTGAGGATAAAAACCGCGATGGATGTGCGCATATGGGGTTTCTAGTGAATGGGCCCGGCGAAAATGCTCAGATCGCTCCGGCCTGCCCCCGGTGTGCCGGAGGAGCGAGGGCCGGTGCGGTCTAGGTTCCGGCGCCGGCCCCCGGACGCAGGTCAGCCCCGCGGCGGCTTCGGAAAGCGGACCTGGCTCCACTTGCCGCTGAACGGGGTCTGCGTGGGGCTCACAGGTAAGCCGTTCGTGTACCCCTTGCGAAGCGCGGTGAGGTACTGCTTTGCTTGCGGCCAGCCGTTGCGCTCGAACTCGCGTAGCGCGTACGCCGTGGTCACCGCCCCCTCGACCTTGATGAACTGGCCCGGATTCATCGTCGAGCAGCGATCGTAGTTGAGCGCACCCGCCTTGCCGGCAGAGAACGAAACTGAGAGAGCGCAGCTCATCTGGTCGACGCGCTTTGAGAGCACGATGGTCGGCACGCTCGTGACCGAATACAGGTCATAGAGCCGCGGGTCGATCGAAATGTCCGCGCCCGCTCCCTTGCCCCAAACCAGTTCGCGCAGGTCCTTCACGATGAACTTATGCAGTGACGTGCCCTTCGGTATCCCGCGAAACACGAGCGGGGCCCCCGTCCACATCGACTCGACCTCGTAGGCCCTGAGCATCGGGAGCGGCATCGACCACGACACGAAGATGTAGAGCTGCGTCGGGCCGTGCGGGTTGATCCCGAGGAATCGCAGGAGACGGTCTCGTCGCCGCTGCATGGCCGGATTGGCAATGGTCTCCGCCTCGCGGCTCACTCGCTGCACGTCGGACTGAATCTGGGGTGAGTCCGCCGCCTTCTTTGCCGCCTGCTGCATCTCCCCGATGATCGCAGCGAACTGTGCTTTGTCCTTGGTCGAGAGATGATGGCGTGGCGCGAACGGCATCCGCAGAGGGTGCGCGAGGGCGAATGTACACGCGGCGAGTCCGGTCAGGACCAGTGCAGCGCTGAGTCGCTTTGCGGACATCAATAGCTCCTCACGCAGCATTCCACTCCCTGCCAGATCAGATCCACCATGCTCGTGTTGACAGGTGTATTGGTGATCAAGCCGGGGATCTGCTTGAACGGCAAGGCGCCGATGACGAGCGGCGCGCCCCGGGTCACCACCGGGTAGACCTCATCGACACGATACTGGCTCTTGATCCAAATCGGATTCGGGTGCGCGGCGCAGATTGCATCAGGCCCTATCGTCTGCCAGGCGAGTCCTTCCCTCGCGAGGCGCGCAATGAACTTGGCGAGTTCCAGGTTATCGACTTGGAAGGGGGTGAGCGACTGATTGGCGTTGCCGCTGAACGGATACACGCTCCCCCATGATCCGGCGCACCAGAACAGTGCATCGATTGGGTAGGCGACATTGGACGCCAGCGCGTCGGCGATGCAGGCCGTATTGGCGATCATATTCCCGAACAGTCCGGCCTCAGGGCTATAAAGGCCCGCCCAAAGGTCGTTCTGCCACGTCGGGTCGATCTCTGTCGCATACGCCAGTGCAAAGCCACCGCTGGAACGGCACCCGAGATCCTTGAACGCGGAGAAGAACGCGAACAGTGGATACTTGTACCAATGGATCTGCATTCGGGTGGACCCCGAGGTGCCCTTCTCGCCGCGATCGCTTCCGATGTACGCCTGCTCGCTGTTCTCCAGGGAGTAGCCCGAGAACAGGCTTGTGCCACTTCCGAGTGACGGTGCGCACCCAGCGTTCCTCTCCACCTCTGCGATGTACGTTGGCTGCCAGTACGTGACCCCGATCCCGAACGAAGGAATACCGAACGCGCCCGGGCACTCGCAGATTGGCGGGACGTACATCGCCGGCGGATCCCCGTTCGGTCCCATCGGCGCCCCCATGATGGTCAGCGGGAAGAAGTCGTTCCAGTTCGTGTCCGAGAGGGGATTGAACAGCTTCCCGTGACAGACCGAGGCCGTTGCGGCGGCGAAGGCAGCGCCCGAAAACAGGAACGCAGCCGTCATCGCGAGCAGTGAGCGGAACACGCGACGCCGACGGGAGCTATCGGGCGCTGACATGGCGGATCTCCTTCGAGGCTGGCGCAGTGTGCGGGGCGAGCGCCGGCCAGGCGGTCGCGAGTTGCGAGGTGGAGTAGGGCGGCCCAAAGGCAGTCATACCTAGGCGCATGCGCTCAGCGCCGCTTCCTGGATAGAGCAGCGCAGGGATCGCGAACACCGGGAAGCGGGCGAGCATCGCGTTCGTCGCTTCGAATACCGGTCGACCCCAAGATTTCGAGAGCGGCTGCGGATCGTTCCCGTCGACGTCCACCGGCATGATGCGCTCGGGGTATTTGGACAATGCCGCTCGGACGAACGCACGCTGCGATCGTGATGCGGAGTCGAAGAACAGCATCGCCTGTATCGGGCGCTCAACCGAAAGTGGATTGAAGCGGGTCCCCTTTCGATACAGGATGACCCAGTGCCACTGGCCCATGGGGTCCTTCCGCGGCACGAGGATGTCGTGGCTCAGGATGATCGAGGGGTCGATCCAGTGAGTCGTCGTCGAACCGATCGTTGGGATATCACGCTGGGGGAGCGTCTTGAGATAGCGATGGGCCGAATGAGCAATCTCGTTCTGGACGTGCGACCACTTCACGTGAGCGGCCTGCTCGGCGAGAAACTTGCGCATGTCGATCTCGATGATCGGCCAGGTCTTGCCCTGCACACCAAGGTCGGTCGCGCGGCAGATGCCGGACGGCGCGAGGATCGTGAGGACGGCCGCGATAAACAATGCGCCTCTGGTGTTCATTTCTTTCTGAGTTCGATCTTGGAGATGTCCACTCCGAGGATGCTCGAGCTGATCGAGATCTCCTTGAGCAGACGGATGTAGCTGATGTGCTTGCGGGAGTGAATCTCCTTGAGATCCATCCCTGACGCCAAGTCCTGCAGGATTTCGTACTGAACTGTGGTCAGGCGGCAGGCGTATTCATCGAATAGCCGTGCGCGGCTTTGCTCAAGTGCTGATTCCCCGTGCTCGACGACAAGCGTGTCCTGATCGGTCGGTAGCTCAGCTTCCGCGCTTTGAGTCCGGGGCACGATTTGATCGTCGTCGTGCACATCGTCGGTCCGGTGGAAGCGCTCCATATCCTCCCAGGAGAATGCCGGAGCGAGTATTCCGTCGGGCGCGTACCGTGTGCCATCGGCACGCTTGCGAAATCCGTTGCCGGGCAGTCGCGCAATGTTCTGAATGTCGCGGCGGACGCGCAGCGCCGCCTGAGCGGCCATGCTGTAGGCGTACTGGAGAACCTGTTCTGGCTCGAACTCGTCGGTCTTCGCTCTGTTCGTCGCCCACGCCAGTCGAATCTCCTGAGCCGCGTCTTCCTCGAGTTCGCGCGGGACCTTTGCTTTCCGGAAGGTCGATCTGATGATGCGCAGCTCGAGTGGCTGCGTGCCCTGATGCGGGCGGCAAGCCATGAGGTAATCGAATACCGAGCCGCCTACCGGGAAGCGCGGCGGCGGATCGAAATCACGGACACTGTCATTGGCTTTCGACATTGCGGGATGCGAGAAGGTCACGCAGCGCTCGGGTTGCGATCCCGTCCGCGGCCTGGCGGGCGACCGTGAATACCTCTCTCGCGTGCTCCTTGTGTGCCGTTCATGCCCTGACTCGTCTCGCTATGACGAGCCGACTCTTGAGCTGTCTCGTCGGGTCAGGCCGCGCTCGCCGCGTCGGCGCTGCCCGCACTCTCCCTCAAGTGCTTCTGGAAGTCCTTATCGCCGGCCATGAACGACTCGAGCATCTGCTCGGTCAGATCGCCGAGTTTGATCTCCTTGCCGTAGTTCTTGGCATAGAGCCGTCGGTACTCCTCGAGGCGCTTCCAGGTGCTCTGGCGCAGGCCGACCGGCTTGCGCTCGATGGGATCTTTTTCGGGTAGCTTTCCGAGTTTCATCTGTCTCTCTCGCAAGGGTTCTCGTGAATCGAATGCCGACGGTGATCCCGCTGGCTGGCGGGCGCAATATAGCGGCGGACGAAATCAGGCAGCAAGGATAAAACCGTGTAGGTTCCCGAATGGAGTTCAGAAATTATCCAGCGCTACGCCGAAGTCGCCTCTTCGATGTCAACCTCGGACGCTCCGAGCTGCTGCATCTGCAGCCAGGAAACCTCTGTGTATCCGGCCCAGAGGAAAGGCGGACGGATGTCGCACTTGGCGAGAACCACGCGCGATAAAATATGCGGATTGGTGATCTTCTGTTCGCGCACGTAGCTGTCGATACCGGACAGCAGAGAAGATTCATGCGCGTTCATGCTCGAGTAGACGAACACAATTCGGTCGAGCAGCAGCTTGCGGCTGCGATCCAGCCATGTGCCGGTCTTTCCTGAGAGAGCGATGATCTTGCCGCGCTCGCCGCGGGGCTTGTAGTAGCTCTCCACTTCGATCCAGTCGACCGCGGTGATATCTGGGTCGAGCCCTCGGATCGCTCCGTTGACGAGCACGAGGCCGTCCGGGATCTTCTTGAACTGCTCGGCAAAGGTCTTGCGCGAGATTCCATTCAGGCCGCGATAGATCGCGTACTCACTGTGCGTAGTGAGTCCCATAATTTCCTTCTCGATGAGATAGCGGGTGCCGAGCGTGCGGTGGATGAATTGCGGCCCGGTGACGGAGGTGATCCCGCGTCCGCTTTTCACTTCGTCCTCGATCGAGAGTCCGAGACGGTTGGCGCCGATCCAGGTCAGCAGGTAGGAGCAGCCTCCAAGCGGATTGCCTATGCGGAACACCTGCTTCGCTTCCAAGAGTCGCGCCAGCGTGCGGGAGGTCATCGACTTTCTAGTCGTGGGTGCGGACGTAGGCCATATCGCACGACCGATGTCCGTGTGTCGGACGTGGCCGTATCGATGCAGCAGGGTGAGGACTGCAAGTTCATTGTGGTGCGCACGAATGTGGTTATTCTTCATCGCAATTTTCATTTCGAAGGATGTACGGAAAAACGAACGCTTCTGTCGTCAACGGGGTAGTTCGCTGGGGTCGAGAACACTGGTTGTCGAGTGAATTGCTATAGTCAAATTGCGGCGGGACTTTCCGGTGCGCCCGTTTTCTTTGCAGAATCACTGGGATAGGAGAGTTCGTGCAAAGTGGGCGAGCGGACCGCTGAGGCGATAAAAGCCGGTGGAATAATTCCGGGTGGCGTCCTGCAAAACATCCTGTGGCCATGAAGGGTGTTTTATATGTTTTTTATCCCCAACGAGGCCCCTGCGGCGACGTCTTGGCGACAGTAGGCTCCGATTTATCGCGTCATGGAACACCGTCGGCAGGGTGGCTGGCAGGACTCGTCGACAGCCGGTGATCGCGAGCAACGTAATCCTCGCAAGACTCCTCTGTGGACGGCTTACGCATGCTCGACGAGCCCGCCCTGTAGCCGCTGAGGTCGGTCCTCGCGTCGCGGACGAATCTACTCCCGTTCCCCATAAGGACGGTTCGCGACTGGCATCACGTACTCGCTCTCTAGCCTCTGGAGCCGGTTCGGCGCGAACGGCCGATCCCGCCCTGTTCCCCATAAGGACGGTGCTCATCGAGTGGGGAGATCTCGCCCGTAGGGGTGCTTCGGGACGGGCGTGCTATCGCACTGGGGCGCGTGCTCCGCATGACGAGCGAGCCATCCATGACGGGTTCATCCCGTAGCGAGATTCTTATATGGACCTGCGGTGCTGTGGTCGGTTTCGGTATCCGAATCGCGTTCGAGTTTCGTTCGGGTCCCACTGCGTACTGCCGTGCTAGATTGGGATAAAAGGCGCGTTTTTATACCTACAGGCAGGATAGACGGACACAGAGGCGGGCTTACCGGTGCGATGCGTAGCAAACAGTGTGATGGGGCTCTCGGGTACTCGACCGGAACGGTCGGGAGGGGGACATCTCCGTGGTGCTCGCTCCGTGGTGAGCCTGAGGTTCACGGCGCGCGTGGTGGGGTGGCGGGGCTCCTGGACCATCGGTTCTGGCGAACCGGAGGGTGCGCGGTGAGCGGGGTGCAGGGTGATCTCGGGCTCGAGGGCTCGGGGAGCGCCGTGGGTACGAGCGCGGAGGGTGGTGCGGGGTCGGGCGCTGGGGCTGCGGCCGCGGCGAACGAGCTGATCGGCACGATCGAGAAGGTGGTGTTTCACAATCCGGGCAACGGCTACTTCGTTGCGCGGGTGTCGGTGCAGGGTGGTTCTGGACTGACCACGGTGGTGGGGTATGCGATGCAGATTGCCCCCGGGGAGCGTCTGACGGCGCGCGGGGAGTGGGTGACGAACGAGAAGTTCGGCCGGCAGTTCAAGGCGAGTGGGATCACGCGCGAGACGCCTCAGGATGGGGAGGGGCTCGCGAAGTACATGGCGAGCGCGCTCGATGGAGTAGGGCCTGAATTCGCCGCCCGCCTGGTGGCGAAGTTCGGCGCGGCGCTGCCGGAGATTATCGAGAAAACCCCCGAGCGGTTGCGCGAGGTTGAGGGGGTTGGGGCGAAGCGCGTGGCGGCGATCGTCAAGGCGTGGTCTGCCAAGGCGGCCGAGGCGAAGGGCCTGGCGTGGCTGTGCGGGATCGGGCTTTCGGTGAAACAGGCAAAGGTCGCGCAGCAGCTCTACGGAGAGAAGGCGCGCGCGGCGATCGAGATGAATCCGTATCGGCTTGCGGATGATCTGTCCGGGCTCGGCTTCCTGAAGGTCGATGTGATCGCGCGCAAGCTCGGGATCAAGTCCGACAGCGAGGAGCGGGTTGATGCGGCGATCCTCTACTGTGTGCAGCAGGCGATCGATGCCGGCTCGTGCGCGGTGAGCGCCGAGCGTGCGGCGCGTACGGCGCTGAAGATTCTCGGCCTGAGGGACGATCCGGCCAGTGCCAATGTCGTGCGCGAGGCGATCAAGCGGCTCGCGCAGAGTGAGCGGGTCGTCGTCGACTGGTCGGCGGGGGAGGTGTGTCTCTTTGCGCGCTGGGTGTACCAGGTCGAGCGCGAGGTGGCGGGCCTTCTCATCGAGCGACGAGAGGGCGCTTCGTACGTGCAGGTGAAGGATGTCTGGGCGGCAGTGGGGCGGGCCGAGGGCGAGCTCGGCATCACGCTCGATGCTCGGCAGCGGGACGCTGTGGCCCGGGCGCTCGAGAGCAATGTGATGGTGGTAACGGGCGGTCCGGGTACGGGCAAGACCACGTTGACCAAGGCGATCGTGCGCGCGTTCGAGCGCGTGCGGGTGTTCGATCATGGCGGTGCGGGCGGTGAGGGCCGGCGCTGCTCGGTGCTGGTGTGCGCGCCAACGGGCAAGGCCGCCAAGCGCGCGAGCGAGGCGATCGGGTGCGAGGCGATCACGATTCACCGTGCGCTCGAGTGGGGCCCGGCCGGGCCGAATCGCGATGCCGACAACCCCATCGAGGCCGATGTCCTGATCGTCGATGAGGTGTCGATGGTGGACGCGCCGCTGATGCGCGCGCTTCTCACGGCAATCCCGGACGGGGCGCGCCTGGTGCTCGTCGGCGATCGCGATCAGCTGCCCTCGGTGGGCCCGGGGCGGGTGCTCTCGGATCTCATCAGGAGCGAGGCGCTCCCGGTGGTGAAGCTCGAAGTGGTGTTCCGTCAGGCGCAGTCGAGTCAGATCATCGTCAATGCGCACCGGGTCAATCACGGCTCGCTTCCGCACATGGGAATGGAGGCGCTGGCCGGGGGCGGTGACTTCGGATTTCTCGTGGAACGGGAGACTGAGAAGGCGCGCGAGCAGCTGCTGGCACTCGTGGCCGGGATGCGCGAGCGCGGGTTCGACCCGGTGAAGGACTGCCAGGTGCTCGTGCCGATGCGAAAGGGCACGCTTGGGACCGATCAGCTGAACATCGAGCTGCAACGGCTGCTCAACCCCGGCCATCGGCTCTCGATCCCGTTCCAGAACGGGGTGCTGTGCAAGGGCGACAAGGTCATCCAGATCAAGAACAACTACCAGAAGGAAGTGTTCAACGGGGAGATCGGGTTCGTGCAGGAGGTCGATCCGCGCGATGGCAGCTGCTACGTGGTCTATGACGACGAGCGGCTGATCGGGTACACGCGGGAGGACCTCAAGGAGATCCGTCTCGCCTATGCGCTCACGATCCACAAGTCGCAGGGCTCGGAGTTCCCGGTGGTGGTGATGGGGATCGCCGGTGAGCACTTCGTGATGCTCAAGCGCAACCTCGTGTACACCGGCATCACGCGTGCCCGCAAGCTGATGGTGCTGGTCGGGGATGCGCGGGCGGTCGGCCGGGCGGTCAAGGACGACAGCATCGATGAGCGGCACAGCAAGCTTGCCGAGTGGCTCGCGGAGGCTGCCGGGGCGAGTGTCGAGGCGGTCGAGAAGATCGATGGCGACGCCTAGTCGACCTGCGTTTACTTAGAACAGATGAGGTGGTTTATGGTTCGCGAAGATTCGAGTGTTCACCCCAATCTCTCTCCGTCGCACGGGTCACTCCCCGGGTATCCGATGGCGGCTGGCGCGAGTATCACGCGGGAAGTTCCTCGCAAGCCGAGGGGTTGTGCTGCAAGCCTGTCGGTGTCGAACGTGTCGAGGGTCGCCGCGCTCATGGTGTCCTTGGCGGTGATGGGCGGGTGTGCCACGGGACGTCCGCGCGTCGTGCAGAAGCCTCCATGCTGGGCGCTCACCGTGAGGGAGTTCAATGTGCCGAAGAATCGTCAGAAGTCCGTGAAGGTGTGGGACGCGCACCCCATGCCCACTGGTTCGTGGCACTGGAAGGCGTACTCTCCCGATTTCGGCAAGCGGTCGTGCCGCCTCGCACCTGGCGCACGTGCCTCGCAGTGCGTACCGATCGCCTATCTCCAGGGCTCTGGGTACTAAATGAACTCCGAGATCGATCAACTTCGCGGGTCGGCCGAACTCGTTGTGTTGCCCAGGAATCTGGCTGGACCCTCACCGCGCCACGCGATAGTGGCGCTCGGGGTGCTCTTCTTGGCGCAGGTGAGCGGGTGCGCATCGGTGCGCACGCGCATCGCAGGCGGGCCGTTCGCGGTGGTCACCGCACGGGCACTCGGGACGTATTCGAAGTACGTGACGGTCTGGGATGAGCGCCAGGCGCCCGATGGCTCGTGGCACTGGAGGGCGAGCTCCGGCCACGGACATGAGTATCTGTGCACGCTCGCGAAGGGCGCGAAGACCGCCCAGTGCGGCGGGTATTACTTCGATAACGGCCTCGATCCTCTGCAGGGCTAAGGGATGGAGGTCTCAGCAGGAATCTCCACCCGCCGCGGCAGGCACAACGCCAAGCCCGTGACGATCGACGGGGTGCGCTACCCGAGCATTTGCGCTGCGGCGCGCGCGTTCGGGATCGATCACAACCTCGTGATCAGCCGGCTGCGCCAGGGCTGGCAGCTGCGCCGCGCGCTTACGCGTCCAAAGGTGAGCGGCCATCGAAGCGCGCAACCGGTTACGGTGTATGGAACGAAGTACCGAAGCGTGCAGGCGGCATGCGCGGCGCTGCGCGTTCGGTATTCGGCGGTCTCGCAGCGTCTCAGGAATGGCTGGGATATCGAGGCGGCCGTCGAGGCGGTGAAGACCCCGCGCACGGCGGGCGGTGAGGTCAAGGTCCTGATCATCATCGAGGGGCAGTGCCACGAGTCGCTCGAGGCGGCGGCGCGTGCGCGTGGACTCGATCCGAGTGTGGTGCGAGGGCAGATCGCCTCGGGCTGGACGCTCAAAGAGGCACTGAGCGTAGCGGCAGGACACCCCAGCAGGGCGGTCGATGTCACGTTTCGCGGTCAGCGGTTCGAGAGCATCGAGGCGGCGGCGGCCGCGTTCGGTGTGAGCGCGGCGAACGTTCTGGCGCTGCGTGGCAGAGGATTGAGCGCCGCGCAGGCCATCGAGGAACTCCTGATGCGCGAGCGCGAGCGGGATGAGCGGCTCACGCGGCGCGAGCGGTTCAAAGACCGCGTGCGCAGGGAGGGCTATGTGGGGCCGGACGGGGTCGAGTTCCGAGGGGTGAAGTACTCCACACTCGCGGCGCTCGCCGACGCATTCGCAATCCGCCCGGTCACGCTGCGCAACCGGCTGCGGCTCGGATGGACGCTCGAGCAGGGCGTTGGGCTTGCCGAGCCGCCAAAGCTCGTGCGCAACATCAAGGAAGTGACTGTCGGTGGGCAGGTGTTCGCGAACATGAGTGAGGCCGCAAGGCACTTCGGGGTGTCCTGGTCGGTCGCGCGCTATCGGTTACAGGTGGGCGCATCGCCCGAGCAGGCCTTCGGCCTCGAGCCGTTCGAGGCGCGGCGCGGGTGGGGAAAGCCACTCGTTGTGGCAGGCGAGCGGTTTGGATCCCTCAACGAGGCGTGCCTCAGATTCAAGAAATCGCCCGGGCTCATCACCCGCAGGCTGCAGCGGGGAGAGACCCCGGAGCAGGCCTTCGAACTCGAGCAGCCCTCTCAGGAGAATGCCGCGGTGGTCATCGCCGGTCACCGGTTTCGATTCCTCGCCGAAGCGGCCCGGCACTACGCGGTGCCGTACGCGAAGCTGCGCTACCTCATCGAGAAGAAGGGCATCGAGCCGATCAAGGCGGTGCGGATGGCGCGGGGGACCGCGGGCTGACGCGTGGACTGAATCAATGGGTGCAATAGCGGTGCTGATCGGGCTCGCGCTCGCGGTGAGCGTGCTCGTTGTCGTTCACGAGCTCGGGCACTTGGCCGTGGCCCGGTGGTGCGGGATCAAGGTGGTGAGGTTCTCCATCGGCTTCGGGCCGACGCTCTTTTGCTGGCCGGTGGGCCGGGACCCGGTGCGCTGCGTGGTGAAGCTGATCCCTCTCGGCGGGTTCGTGCAGCTGCTCGATGAGCGTGCTTCGGCGGTGAGCGCAGAGGAGCTGCCGCGCGCATTCACCCGCGTGCACCCGGCAAAGCGTCTCGCCACACTGGCGGCGGGCCCGGCGGCGAATCTCTTGCTCGGGATCCTCCTGCTCGGGCTCCTTCTCTGGCACGACGGAGCGGTGCGCATGCGCCCGATCGTCGGGCAGGTCGCCCGCGGTTCGATCGCCGCGCGCGCGGGGCTTCGCAAGGGCGATGTGATTGAGGCGGTCGGGGTGAGGGCGGTGCGCACCCGCGGTGAGGCCCGGGCACGGATCGTCTCGACCCTGCGATCGCGCGGCGTGGTGCGGCTCACGGTCAGCACCAACGGGTCTTCACATCCGGTGATGCTGAGCGTCCCTGCCGAGGGCAGCCGGAGCACGCTCTCTCGTCTCGGCGTTCGCTTCGCCGCGGTGCGCATAGCGGCGAAGATCGCGCGGGTCGTACCCGGCGGGCCTGCGGCCAAGGCGGGGCTCGAAGCGGGCGATCGGATCGTCTCGATCGATGGGCATCCCGTGCACACCTGGCCGGCGCTCCTCGAGCGCATCCGGCCGTTGCCCGGGAAACTCGTGCGCCTCGGGGTGCTGCGCGGGCGGCACGTGCTCACGCTGCCGGTGCGCATCGGGCGGCAGGTGATCGGCGGACGGGCGGTGGGGTCGCTCTGGGTGCGCGCGGCCGCTCCTGTGACGCCAATGGGCTGGACGGTGCGTATCCGTTACGGTCCGCTCGATGCGATCGGGGGCGGGGCTCGAATGGCCTTGCGGCTCGCGGTGCTCGAAGCGCGGGCGGCGTGGAATCTCATCACGCTGCGCTCTTCGGTGCGCGATTTCGCCGACGCGAGATGGATCGCGGCGCTCTCGGGCGGGGCCGCCGGCGACCGTGGCTCGTTGCTCGCGTTTCTCGCTGAGATCTCCCTCACGCTCGGCCTGGTGAACCTGCTGCCGGTGCCCGGACTCGATGGCGCGCAGCTGCTCTTTGAACTCGCGCAGTGGGTGCGGGGTATTTCCGAAGAACATTCGGAAATGTCCGTCGCAGGGCGGTTGCCGGGTAACGTAGAGTGCGGGCGGGCGCCAGGCGATCGGCCGGCTGCGCGTAAGTGATCGAGAGGGGAGGAGGAATGCAGGCGGCGGTGAGCGGCGCTCGTGCCTTTTGGCCTGAGCCGATGGAGGCCGGACGGATCTACAGCCAGGCGAGCGGCGGTGACGCTGTGGTGTGCGGCCGGGCGGGAAGTCTCTACGAGACGCTCACGGCGCGGCGCGCGGCGGGCTCTGCAGCATCGGCAAACACGGCTCTTCGCCCCGGGCGCGCGGTGTTCGTGCTCATCGGGCTTGCGCATCGGATCGTCGAGCTCGACTCCTCTGCCGAGCGCGAAGCGATCGTGCTCGCCTGTCACGATATCGATGATGCGCTGAAGGTGCTGCCCGGACTGCCGGAGCATACCCCGGTGGCGCTCAGCGGCACGGCCCGGCCGCTGTACCAGGCGCGGCTCACCCTCGATCCGAGCGCGCACGATCCGGTGTTCGGCCCGCTCGTGACCGATGAACTCGCGCGCTCGAGGGAGGTATGCGGACTTGCGCGTGCGAGTCACGGCGCGGTGCTCGCGCGACGTCTCATCGAGATCGTCACGGGCGCATTTCACGTCAAGGCGGGGCCGGCGCTCGTGCGCGAACTCGCAGAGGGAGCGATGGCCCGGGCCTCGGCGTACGGGAAGATGGTCCCGTTCCTGCATCGGGACGGGGCGGACGATGCGTTCGTGGCGCCGTGCGCATGGGCCTACCGGCTCACCGAGACGAAGTTCACGCTGCGCTTCGGGTACCGGGTGCTCGCCGTCGATCGGCATCCGGGCGCACTCGATGCGCACTTCAGCCGCCACCAGGCAGGCGGCGGGGGTGTGCCGGGCGGGCTGACACGCAAACTCAACTGAGCCGCGGCGGCCGCCGAGCACCCTCAGTACGTGTGGCCCAGCTCGTTGGCGGTCTCAGGGTTCACGGTCGTGAGCCTCGTGAGGCTGCATTGACCGTCCGCCAACGTGCCTCGGCCGGGAACGTTCCACTCTACGAGCCCTACGTGATCGGCGCCGACCGGGAAGTACGACCTACCCAGATCCTGCCGGGTGAAGCGGTAGGTCACGGTCCCCTTGCCGTGGTTTTCGAAGACCTGTGAGTAGGCGACCCTCGCCAGGCAGGTATACGTGAACCGATGGGGGCCTACCCCGAGCTGGACATCCTCGTCCTTCGGCCCGACGGGCCGCCCATCAACGCTCGTAATCGACACATCCCAGAAATGCACGAGCGGAGCATTCAGGTCCGGAGCGAAGTCGCTGAGGTAGACCGTCACCACTTTCGCTGTCGGCTGCGGCGGCGCTCCATTCAGGGTCATCGTTTTATCGACGATCGTGCAGCCGGCCAGGGCGGCGAAGGACAGGAGCACCAGAGGGTAGAGTTTGTGTCGCATGTTCATTCTTTCCTGTTGTGATGTCGACGGCGCGCTTAGACTCATTCCAAACAAGGCCGCGCAACTCTCGGCATTGCAAAGGTATCGGCGCGGCTCAGATCAACCTGAGCGCACTGCACAACTCTTGCGTTCAACGTGACATCTGTCACATCACAAGGGGCGTTGCACCGCGCCGGGAATCGGGATCTCGTCGTGGTCGAGGACCGATCGGCGGTCCCAGCCGATCTCGAGTCGCACTCCCGGCGGCATCACCCACAGGTGGTATTGGTTCGCGGTGTCGACCAGGCGCGCTTCGGCCGGATAGAGCTCGAGGCCCTCGCGCTCGGCGCGAGGGGCTTCATACATTCGTCCCCGGGGGCTTCGGCACCAGATACCAGCGCTCGACGCCCGGGGGCGGAGCGGGGGCATCCGGCAGATCCTCCTCGCGCACGAGCCTCGCGCCCTCTTTGATCGTCGCCGCCACCCTTTCGGCCAGGCGATCGCGCGCAACCTCGGGCGAGGTAGTGCGTTCGAGGTCGCTCGAGTAGGACACACCCTCCGGTAGACACTCATCGGTATCGATCGCGGCCGGCACGATGTCGAACCAGTGCGGGTAGGCCGGCGCCGGTCGACCCTCGCGGGTATGACAGCTGATCTCGAGCAGGCGCACCGGTGCATAGTCGGCGGGCAGCTTGATGTCAAGGCACTCATCGAGGGTGAGCGTCCCTGAGGCATCGAGGGCGCCCTGCGCGAGATGCAACGTGACGTCATCGGAGAGCTGCTCACGGAAAGCGGCGAACCAGATCGCGAGGCGGGGATCGTCCTGCGGGCGACCCTCGATCGATGGGAACCCGTAGCCCTTGTGCGCGCCGAAGAACCCGTTTCGCACGTGTGCGTAGTGGGCCAGGGAGAGCTCGAGGAGCGAGAAGGTGCGGTGGTCGGCGACATCACGCATGAAGCGCTCACGCGCACGGCCGCGGTCGGCGTACTCGCCGATGAACTCCTCGCGCAGCGCGGTGGCCTCGATCTCACTCGGGGCGAGGCGGTAGAGCAGCGCATGCGGGGCGCTCGTGCCGACACAGAGATAGCGCACGCCATGGGTCTGCCGCCCGTGTTTGCGCAGGACCCCGAAGGGGATCACGAGCCAGGGGTTGTGCACGAGTCGCGAGTGGCGCGTAGCCTCGCGGCGCAACGTGCGCCAAGTCTCGAGCAACGCCCGGTAGCGCTCGGGCGAGAGCGGGGCTGCCAAGGGAGCGAGCTGCTCAGCAAAGCCCTCCACCCGCTCCAGGCACTCGCGCTTGTGCGCGAGGGAGCGAAATGCGCTCGGGTGCTCTACCCAGTCCGCCGCACCCGGCCACTCTTTCAGCGTGGTCTCGCCGGCGGCGACCGTCGGCAGGCTCGCCCAGCGGTCGGATTTCACCGTGAACACTCGCTTGCCGCGCTCGAGCGTCAGGCGATGCACCCAGGCATGAGGCTCGAGCCGGTCATCGCGCTCGGACTCGCGTGGTGCAGCATAGAGCACCGGCTTTGCCCGCCCCGAGAGCACGAGACGCAGGGGAGTGAGCCCGAGCGCCGCGGCGAGGGATTCGGTTTCCTCGAGAAGCCGATTGCCGCTTCGGGCGAGCACGAACATCTGATCGAGGAGCGCACGCCAAGCCGCACCGCCCTGACTCTCGGGCCCGGGCAGTGCTTTGCCTCCATTCACTGCGCGCCAGGCAATCACCGCCTGGTCGATGAGATCCAACGCCTCCTTACCCGAGGCGAGATTCGCGGTGGTGAGCGCCTCGAGGAGCGCTGCGCGGGCGGGGGCCTCCTGTGCACGTTCGGCCTCGAGATGGGCGAGCGCGTGCTTGAAGAAGCGGATGTAGTAGACGTGATCGCGCCGCGCCTCTCGGCTGTGCAGGTAGCCGGCGATCTCCTCGGGGCGCACTGCATCGAGGCACAGGTGCGTCAGGATGTCATCGTAGCTGTAATCGTCACGGAAGGCCGTGAGGTCGACGCGGCAGTTGAAGCGCCGATCCTTGTGTGAGGTGTATGAGTAACCCGACACTTCGGTGTCGACGCAGATCGATTCCCCCTCGCGGTAGGCGATCGCAAGGTCAATGCTGCGCCCGGGGGTGTAGCGGCGCTCGAATCCGCGGCCGCTCGAGTCGCGAAAGCACGCCCCTGGGGCGGTCGTGGGATTCATCAGCCCGTGCCAGCTGCACAGCACCCGGCTGCCTGAGCGCAGGTAGCCATTCTTCTCGGCAATCCACTGACGCAGCGGTTGGCGGTCCTCGGCGAGTACCGAGCGGCCCTCATCGCAGAGGAAGTTCAGGTGCGCGGCCTGGAACTCGAGTGAGACGAATTCGAAGGAGGCGGGCCCAGGGTAGAAGGTGCCGAAGAGCTTCAGGCGATGATCGAGCCCGCAGATCAGCAGCAGGAAGCGCTTGTAGTGCAGCGCGTGCGCTTCGTGCACGGCGAGCTTGTCGGTGTAGGCGAGGTCCTCGAACTTGATCTCGCGCCCATCGATGCCGCGGAAGACCCGGTCCTGCTCATCGACGGCCGGGAAGAGCCGTGCGGCGCCGAGGTGGCTCTCCACCGGAGAGAACACCCGGTGGATATTCGCCCCGTTTCGCACCAACAGGAACACCTTTTTATTTTCCCGGTTGCGTACGGCATTGTCCCACTTGTCGCCGTAGTCGATGTCGTAGCGCGTCGTGGCCATCACGAGCACGCAGCGCTCGGTGGGGAAGATCTGGCGCACCAGGCTCTCGTTCTCGCGCAAGGCTTCGAAGAAATGGCCCTCACGGGAGAAATCGAAGTCCGCGCCGACGTCAACCCAGAGCGCGAGTTCCTCACACATGACGAGCTTGCGCTGCACGATGGTGAGCGGGATATCCTCGCGGGCCGGTGCGCCCTCGGCGATGGTGTCGACCTCGACCCCTTTGCCGACGTAGAGATCGAGCGAGGCAATCCCCTGCATCAGCTTATCGACGTAATTGCGAACGTCCTCGGTTTGGGCGAGCGCTGCGGCCGCCTGCTCCTCGAAGAACGGGGTGAGCTCGGAGAGCGTCTCTGCGATCTCGCCCGTCTTTTCCTTGATCCACTTCGCCTTCAGAGTCGCGATGCGATGCTCGCGCTGGGCGACCTGGCGTAGCGCCTGGATACGCTCGGGGCTGACCCCACTCTCGAGCGCTCCTTTGAGCGAGCCTCGGGAGACACTCACGAGATCGGAGGTTTGCGATGCCTGCGTCACAAGCGCCCCGGCCGCGGGCGTCACGGCCGCCGGCGCCGGCGGCGAGGACCTGGGGGTGGGCACGTCTTCGTCTTCCGCCGCTTCCTCATCCTCATCGTCCGGCGGGGTGCTCTGCTCGCGCAGACCCTCCTCGATGTACCCGGCCAGGCGCGCAGGATCGTGCTGACCGGCGACGAGCTCGTTCTGCAGCTCGCTGATGTGGCCCTGGATCTCGGCGACCTCCGCGGCGCGTACGCGCTCGTGGTCCGGTTCGAATTCGAACTTGTCGAGGAAATCGGGCACGCGGAAGCGATGCTCGTCGTAGCGGAACCAGGTCTCTTTCACCGATCCGTCGCTCTGCGGGATCTCGAGATGGGTCTGGGTGCCGATCTTGCTCGGGTGCGGGCGCAGGATCACCGTGTGTGGGCGGTCATCGGCGAAACGCAGTGACTGCAGCAGCAGTACCTCGCCGGCCTCGATGCCTTGCTCTGGAATGGCACACCGGGCGCGCCAGTAGCGCCCCGGCTGCAGCGACTGGAAGCGCTCGATGCGGGCCGGCTCGGCCGGCGGCGCGACTGCCACGTGCTTGGGGCTCATCGGCGGGTTACTGCGAGCCCAGCCGGATCCTGGCACCCGAGGCCGACGGCTTGAGCCACATCATTCGCCGTGGCATCGAGCACGATGCGCTCGACCCGCGGGTGATTGATCCAGGAGCCGATCGGGCGGCACGAGCGCTCCTCGAGGACGACGCCCAACCCGATCACCCATACCGCCTTTCCGAGCGCGAGCGCTGCGCCGACCTCAATGAGCGCCCCCTTCAGGGGGAAGTCGCCGGCTTCGACGTAGAGCACCAGCCGGTCGCAGACCTCGACTGCACCCAGGATCCGCGCCCAGAGATCAGCGAAATCCTCCGTTTCGCCCTCTCCTGCCTCATCGATCCAGGACGAGATGATTCGCGCACCGTGCCGATCACGCAGGTCGCGCCACAGCGCGGCGCGAGCGGGGATTGAAGCCCTCGAGGCGACGTAGATCTTGAGGGGGCGGGCATCGGTGGCGCCATGCTGCGGCACCTGCTCGTCCGGCTGCGCCGGCGCACCGGCCGGGGTCAGACCCACCCTACGTGCATTCACTGAGCTCCTCCCGCCTCGTTTATCCAGCCGACAGTTTTATTTTATCTGGCTGGATCGCGGGAGACGCCGCAGGTTGCCGAACCGGATTCGGATTCAACGCGGTGAGGCTGTGTTTGCTGAATGCGGCTCAGACTTGCCGTCGCACCTACGCGGCATCCCGGTACTCACTCGCGGACATGAGTTCCGCGTACCGGTCGTGAATGCTCGGTACATCGAGGTAGCTCGCCTTGATACCCAGCAGGTCGCTCACCTGGGATCGGACGCTGGCGAGAAGCGCCGCCTCCTCGTCGGTGAGCATTCGCGTGGGCCAGCCTTTCACGTACATCATCTCACGAGAGAGTTTCTTTTCGAGTGCTACGCGCCGGGCGGCTTTGCCCTTGGCAAGGCCGAACGCGGCTCGCGCCGACTCGCTCAGCAACTGCGGAGCTATGTCCCCGAGCCACTTCGAGCCCTGGAATGCAAATGTGCTCGCTGTCTCCAGCGTCACCATGCGCCGGTACAGGTCATGCGATTCTTCCGCGGCCGCGGCCGCGAGGAGATCCGCCTGCTTCGACATGATGCAGAACCGGCAAGAAACTCTCGACATCCCCAGTTCAGTGTACGCCTGGTGCACGGGCAGCCCATTTGCTGCGATATAGGCGAACACGTCAGCTTGTGTCCAGTCCGAGATCGGCCGCCAGGAGATCGCGCGGCCATCGGACTCCAGGGTCGCAATGGTCCCCCGTGCGCGCGCGGCGCTCTCCTCCCGGCGGACGCCCGTCACATTCAAGAACTTCCGCGGGCCGAACCGCCGACGAAGCTCCGCGGAGATGAGGTGGGTCTTCAACTCCGAGGTGCAAAAGCGCATGGAGGGTGTGGACCACGGTAGGACAAGCGTGACGGTTTCGAGCGCGGCGTAGCGGCGCTTACTCGATTCCCATCGCGACTCCCACCGGTCCATCAGATCTCCACTCTTTCGGCGGACCACAATGAGCTCGACGCCGAGGTGCCTGGCTAGTCGTTCACACACAGGGCGGGACTGGTCCCACTCGACGACTCCCAAGTCACTGTGGATCAGAATCCGAGGGCCCCTGTGCCCCGCCGCATCCAGGTGGGCGAACACCGCAAGGGCTGCCGCCTGACTGTCCTTTCCCCCGGAGACTCCAACAGCCACGGGCGCATCGGCGGCAATGAGCGTGTCGACCTCGAGAGTCGATGCGACCGGCACCGCAGGCGGCAGAGTGGATCTCTTCACACAGTCCCCGTCGCGGGGAGGTCCTGAGCCAGCCGCGCGTACTGCTGTTCCTTCTCCCTCGAATAGAAGCCCTGTCCCGTGACCTCCTCCCATAGCTGGCGGGCCGTGCTCATCGCAGCCTCGAGCCGGCGCTTGTGGGTAAGGCCCGAGGCGCTGAAGGCCGGGCTGTCGTAATACCCTGGGCAGCCCAGGCCGTGGTCCAGCCGAATCGCCATACTGACGAGCAGCCCCACCGGCGGGGTTGCGTTCGTTTCAGGCGGTACAGCCTCGGCCCGCGCGGGCAGCGCGGCAGTGGAGCACTTCGCGAGCCGGTCAGTCAGCGGTCCGATTTCCCGCAGTATCACAAGAGAGGGGCGCGTGCCGCCGACATCCTCTGACTCGCAGTCAACGGCATTGCACAGTTCGCTCGCGAGCTCGGCGATGCGCTCGAGCGTCTCGAGTCGGTCATTCGTGGAGGCCTGCGCGGAGCACTCCGGCCGATTCCCCCAGTGCTGCCCGGCGGGAGCCCCACACCCAAGGCAGCGGCCTTCAGTGCGGCGTTGGCGTTGGCGCTCGAGGTAGGAGAGGCCCGCGGCGGTGAGGAAGTCATCGTCGGCGATCAGTCCATTGACCGCGTCCTGGATGAGCATCTGCTCGCGCTCGTTCGGAGGGTAATCGCCCGTGTTGCCGTTCGCATCCTCGGCATCGCGAAGCTCGTAACCCTCGACGTACGCGTCCGCGAGGGCCTGCATCGCCTGCGCTGCGCTGGAGCCTGAAGAGTGCGGTCGGTTTGCAGTTGAGGTCGACATCGATCCCCCGCTATTGTTTCGACACACTCTGTGGGTACAGAAAGTGAAGGGTAGCGACGAGCGCAACCAAGAGACTGACTCCGAAGAAGGTGATCGCGGAGACGGGGTGTACCCAAGAAAGCGAATTCGGTAGAAGAAACCCGTTCTTCCCGTCAAACGCCATATAAATGACGCCGTTGCCGGCCATGAGGGTAATCCCGAGGGCCGCTTCCGAGAGTGGTCGGCGCTGAAGGCGATGGAGAGCTATGACGTACGCCGCAGTGGTTATGAACGTAGCCGCCACATCGCCAAACACTGAAGTGGACCCGAAGAGTGTTGCGAGACCTTGCGTGGTCTCGCTGGCCACGAACAGAATCAATAGCACTACCCACATGGGTCCTCCAAAGTCTTAACAATCCGCACAAGCGACTGACGACGCTCATGTGGCTTTGGCGTGACTCCAGCCCGTGGCTCGTGCTCGGGGTAAAGTGAACGGATCAATGGTGTTCCTCGAGGCGCTCGCGCCGCCCGGACGGGTCTGTGCGATTTCGTGCGACACGGCAGTCGCTCAGTGAGTCCTGCGGAATGCGAGAGGGGGGCCAAAGATGCCGCGGTCCGGGCTGGTGAAGACGATCCGCTCCGGCCCTAGCTGCGTCAAGGTGAACGTCGCTTCCGGTAATTGCGTGAGATGTCCCTTGAGTTGCGCGCCTTCGCGGGTTAACTCACACACTGCGACTTTAACCCAGGTGAGGCGTGCCCCAACAAATACTGCCCGTTGCTCCACCATTGTGTAGTGGCCTTGCCCCTGGTTCGTGATGATCAGGCGAGGCGTGTCCCCGCGTGCCACGATCCATTTCCCAGTGAAGCCGCTGGCGTGCGCGCACCCGACGAGGGCTACGGCGGTGGTGGCAAGCATCAAGCGTTTAAGTTTCAACTCCGGCCCTCCCCGGTGGATTTCGCTACTTGCTCTCATGATACGAGAAAACGGCGAATTCTCTGCGGGGAGTTCCTGAACGGCGTTCGAATTATCGGCATGCCTCGGCAGTACCGAGTCACTAGACTGAATGCCAACATCACAATTTGTGCAGGGGTCGGAATGACTGCATCTTCACATATTCTCGGCTCAGCGCCGATTCATGTGCGCATCGACGGACGTGATGTTCGGCTCACGCTTGCGGAGGCCAAGGTGCTGCAGGCCGGGCTCGGCCGCGCGATCGCAAAGGTCGAGCGGTTCGAACGCGGGGTCGAGGGCATGATCTCGCGCTCAGCCGCCGCATCGTCCAGCGGTGCCGTGGTCCGATGAGCGATGCGGCACTATCTGCGTCTCGCGGCCGCGGCGTTCATGCTCGTGACGCTTGCGGGGTGGGTGCTGGCGATGCTCGTGGCCATGGGGTTCGCGGTACGCAAAGCGATCAAGAAGGGGTTTCGCAGCGCGCTGTGACGGAGAGATGACTGAAGAGGAGTATCGGGAGCTCGAGCCGCTCTACGAGCAGGCAAAGCAGGAGATACCCACCTGGGGCTCCATTACGATTTCGACCGTGCGGCGGAGCTACCGGCTCGGATACAACCGCGCCCCATCTGTTGAAGCAACTGTTTATAGGTGATGCCGAGCCGCTCTGCCTCAGCGAGCCGCTCTGCCTCAGCTTGCAGAAAGAAACTCTTGCCCAGCCTCGATTGACCGCAAACCATCGTGATATAGGTGTGGCCCTCTTTGGTGACGGAGTAAAGCGGGTTTGTCATTGGTATAGATCTCGTGATCGGGATTGCTAGAGAGAACTCTTCCAGATCCGGGAATGCCGGTGTTTCTGCTGGCGGTGAGCCGTATCGGAAGGGCGCGGATGAACGTACGTAGCCGCTCAAGCTCGCCGTCAAGCTCGCAGTTCGGACACTGACGCCGTAGCCGACCGTGGACGCATTGATTCGAGGCCGGCGCGTCGATCATTGGCGCTAGTTTGCGCATCCCCTGACATACGCAGTGCGGTCACCCACTGCTTTCCATGGCGCGGTCGATTGCCTCGCGCAGCGTGTCCGCGGGAATGATCCGGACGTTACCACTGTGATCTGGCCAGACAACCCACTTTCCCGCCGAATTGCGCTGGATGCTTGCCGCGGCGCGCTCAAGGAAGTCGATCCGCTTCTTGTCGGTATTGAGGGTGTTATCGTCCGTCCCTGTCAGCAAGTATGCCTCCGTGCAGTTCAGTACTGACGCAAGCTTACTGAACGTGGCATTCCGGATGTCCCTAATCGTCCCCGTCTCCCATTGGGAAACAGTCGCCTTCGTAGCGCCGACGAGCTTTCCGAGGGCTGTTTGCGACCATCTTTTCTGTTTGCGCAGCGCGCGGATTCGCTCGCCCTTGCGTTTGTCATCGAGCACCTTTCGCAGCGACGCCCTGGGGCGCAGATGCTGTTGTGGATTCGTCAGAGCCATCTCGGATCTCCTGGCGCGCGCCCATTGTGCGGGCGGTCTACCCTTTTACTATAGCGGTTGTGGCGCGATCCGATGTGCGGGTTTCCGAAGGCCGTTCGAATTATCGGCGCGCCATGGCAGCGTCGAGCCACTAGACTGGCTGCGCAAACCGCAATTGGCGCAGACGCCGACCTGATTTTCCACAGGAGAGGTGACTCATGTCTCCCGTAGACTCCACCGTCGATCCCAATCCTCCCCCGTCTCCCTGTTCGTTCCTCGAGTACCTGGAGGCCTGCGAGCCCCGTCTCGATGACAGCATGGCGAGTGAGGTGCTGCAGGAACTCAAAGTGCCCGAGAAACTTGCGCGGCAGGTGGAAAGCGAGATCCGGTTCGCATGGGAGGAGACCCGTCTCTCGTCCGATCACGCCGCGCACGAGCATGTCCTGCAGCAGGCGTATTCGCTTGCGCGCGAGATCGCCTCCAGGGCGTTGTGGGATCACTCCGAGGACGTTGGGCGGTTGCCCGGCAGAGTGATGAGGGATAGCCTGAGAAGGCGCGCTGGCCGGGAATCGGGCGAGCGATGATATCTTCGTCGAATAGAGCCCACGACTTCGATTTCGCGCGCGATCCCGTCACCGGGTCGCTCGTGACGTTTCCTTCCCAGGGAGTCGCTCTAATAGGCGGTTCCGCATCGGGCAAGTCCGTGCTCATGCGGCGGTTCGCGCGCCAGTATGCCCTGAACGGAGGGGGCTTCATCGTGCTGGATCCGAACGCCACCTCCGGGGACACGAGGGAGCGATACCTGGGCATCATGAGGGAGGCTGGGCGAGAACGCGAGTTCTCCACCATTGATTTCAACAGTCGCGAAGCGGTACGGGAGGTCTCCGAGAACACGGACCGGTACGGGTTCCCGTTCCTGAACTCTGTCAAACTGCAGGTGCGTCTCAGGGAAATCCTTGAGAGCAACAGCTGCATGCTGGTCTGCCTGCCCGCCGTGCATCCTCCCGCAATCAATCAGGCCCTCTACGGCGTGATTTTCGATGACCTGGCCGTTTCGCTGAAGGAGCGCGCGGCGCGGGGCGAGAACGGCGGGCCGTTCTTTGTCGGTCTGGACGATCCCTTCCCTCCGTATGCGGCGAAATACGCGGCGGAGGACCTGGGGAAAGTCCCCGACGCTGCTGAGGAGGCAGGCATCGGTCTGGTGTTCGCGTCACCGGCGGCGGATCGCTTGACTGAGTCGTTCCGAACGAAGGTGGTCCTCGGACCTGTCCGGGACAGAGACATCGACGACGTCTGGGCGTTGCTCACCCACTCTGCCAATGATGCCGTTGCCGCGTGTGATATCCCCACTGTCTTGCGCTCGCTGAAGCCCCGAGAGGCCCTGGTCGCCGATGCACATTCCTTGAAGCGGGTTGAGATCCCCCTGTGGACGCCGAATTGAAGAACACGGCCTCGCAAGCGAACGGCAGGAGGATCGACCCGACCTGCATGAGCTACTGGTTGCCGCGGCTCGAGGCGGCCGACCTTCCGGTGCCGCGCACCCTGATGGTACCGATGTCCCGCGACGCCTACCGCGATGTGTTCAACCTTTTCGACGGCAAACCCCTCGAGGGCCCGGCGAACGCATTCCTTCGGGAACTCGGCGCGGCAGCAACCGAGATTGGCTACCCCGCGTTCCTGCGCACCGGGATGACCTCCGGTAAGCACAGCTGGTCGAGGACCTGTTACCTCACCGATCCGGCGCGGCTGCTCGAGCATGTGGCGAACCTGGTGGAATTCTCAGAGTGCGTCTCGTTCGTTGGGCTCTCCTGTGAGTGGTGGGCGGTGCGGGAACTCCTGCCGACGATGCCGCGCGCGGTCTGCCCTCGCTACGAGGGCATGCCGGTGTGCCGCGAGTTCCGCTGTTTTGTCGCGGACGGTGAGGTGCGCTGCATGCACCCGTACTGGCCGGCGGAGGCGCTCGAGTGGGGCGGCGTCGAGGATCCGGAGGCGGTGGCGACGCGGCTCGCGCAGTGCCCGGATGAGCGGGACGTTCGTGCGCTGGCGGCACGCGCAGGAGCTGCGGTGGGCGGGGCATGGTCTGTCGATGTGCTCGAGACGCGCCGCGAATGGTTCGTGACCGACATGGCCGAGGCCGGGAATAGCTGGCACTGGCCGGGGTGCCCGAATGGGTGAGAACTCCCGTATCGAGTGGACCGAGCACACGTTCTCGCCGTGGTGGGGGTGCACCCGGATCTCGCCTGCCTGCGATCATTGCTACGCCGCGACGTGGGCGAAACGGACGGGGTTCCCGTGGCTCTGGTCCGGTGAGCGGCGGGTCTTCGGTGATAAGCACTGGAGAGAACCGCTGAAGTGGAATGCGCGGGCGGCGCGCGAGGGTACGCGGGCGAGGGTGTTCTGCGCCTCGATGGCCGACGTGTTCGATACCGATGCGCCAGAGGGGGCGCGCGAGCGTCTTTGGGCGCTCATCGAGGCGACGCCGGCGCTCGACTGGCTCCTGCTCACGAAGCGCATCGGGAACGCGGTGCGGATGCTGCCGGAGGCCTGGCTCAAGCAGCCGCGGCCGAACGTGTGGCTCGGGGCGACGTTCTGCAACCAAGCCGAGGTCGATCGGGATCTCGGCAAGCTGATTGCGGTGCCGGCCGTGATCCACTTCGCATCGTTCGAGCCGCTGCTCGGGCCGATTGATCTCGGTGGAGCTGAACTGGCGCGCTGGCTCGATTGGACGATCGTAGGGGGCGAGAGCGGCCCGCACGCCCGGCCGATGGACCCTACCTGGGCGCGCTCGATGCGCGATCAGTGCGTTGAGGCGCGCGTGCCTTTTCTGATGAAGCAGTGGGGCGAATGGCTGCCGGGCGAAGTCTTCTCGAAGGAGATCGACGGGACGGCGCATGGCGGGTTCTGCCGGCATCAGGATGGCACCGAGGACGTGCATCTCGGGGCACAGGACCACTGGTGGAGCGGGGACGCGTTCGGCGGGGTGCTGAGCTCGAAGGTGGGCAAGCGCGTGGCTGGGCGGCTGCTTGACGGGCGTGTCTGGGATGAGACCCCGCACTTGAGAATATCGTCACAGTGATGCGCTCTCCGCACCACGAACATGACCAGCCTAACACGTAGTTTCCAAGAGGATCACACATGCCTGCGACAACTGAATACCCCGCCCCACCTCCGAAGCCGGCCACTGGCTTGCGGCGTATTTTTGCGCGAATTGCGTGGTTTTTCGTTGTCCTCTTCGATTTCTGGACGGCCGGCACCGTCGTGGACATCAAGGGCATTGCTGGAGACTCCGTGAAGACGCGGCTCGGTCTATCCGACTTGCCCCCATCCAACCCAGGGAGGTATGGGTGGACTGATGACCGGTTGAAGCGCGCTGCGCAGAGCGGCGTTCCTCCATTGCGCGTTCGGATTGCTTACTTCCTGGTCTTTATTTTTGGCCCGGCGGCCATACTGGACCTGTTTTTCGGCACCTGGGCACTCGATCGGCTTTCCCCTTCCGTATCACCGGTCGTTGTGTCTCTGCTCTGGCTTCCTGGAGCATTCACTATGGCCCTGGCGGCGGCGTATGGTATCTACACCATCGAATGGTATGGGGACGCTGTCAAGAAAGCACGGCGCGCAGGGGTGTTAGAGTGATCCTAGCCCTCGGTGCCCGGACGTCAGGATCACGCGCGGCGTCCTGGGCTGTCGAATTGCTTCGCAAGCTTGGGGAGACTCCGGTGGCCCGCCAATGAGCGCCCAGGTCGAGGCATTACTGCAGAAACTCCTCGCGGTGCATCTGCCGGATGTCTTCAACCCGTGGACGGACGTCGATCCGATGGATGTATCGATCCGAGCGCCAGCGACGCGGCTCGAGCGGCTGCGGGCCCACTTCGCGGTGCGCCCGGCGGTGGTGCTCTGTGGTGAGGCGCCCGGTTTCCAAGGCTGTCGGGTCAGCGGCATTCCCTTCACATCCGAGGCGTTGCTGTGCGAAGGGGCGATCCCGCGTTGCGAGACGAGCGCGCGGCTGACCACCCGGCCTCGCCCCTGGTCGGAGCCTTCGGCGCGGATCGTCTGGAAGGCTCTCTACGAATTCGGTATAGCAGAGCGCACGGTGCTCTGGAACACCTTCGCGTTCCATCCGCACAGGCCGGGCGAGCCCTACACCAACCGCACGCCGCGGCCCGATGAGATCGAGGCGGGCATCGAGATCCTGCGCGCGGTGCTCGGGCATTTCGAGGCCCAGGGGGCCGCGGTGGTCGCAGTCGGCCGGGTGGCCGAGCGGACGCTGCAGCGCCTCGGGATCACAGTGCGCGCCCAGGTGCAGCATCCAGCGTACGGCGGGGCGCCGAAGTTTCGCGCGGGGCTTGCCTCGCTGGTGCGTGGGCAGGAACGGGCAGGATCATGAGCGAGAAGAAGACGAGATGGGAGGGATCCGTGCTGCTGCTCGAGGACCTGCTCCTGTGGCTCGTGGCCGGCGGGTTTCTCTGGGAACTTCTTCAGCGGGCGGGCCCAGTGGATGCGATCGATTGGGTCGCGGTGGTTTTGTGGGCGCTGAGCCCGGCGATCGTCGCCGCGGCCGATCGGTATCTGCTCGCGCAAGAGGGCAAGAGACGGCGAGAGCGCGATAAGAGGCGGGGGTGAATTGTGACGGACACCGACATCTGCTATTGCGGGCACGTGCGTGACGAGCATGGCCCACAGCATGAGTGTGAAGTCGAGGGCTGCGGATGCATTCACTTCGAATGGGATGCCGATGCGCCAGTTGAGGATCCGAGGGGCGAGGAAGGAGGCAAGCCGCAATGAGTGTCCATAAGAGTTGGGCGGTGTATTCCGATGGCGGGTGCGCACCGCACAATCCGGGACCTGCTGCCTGGGGCGCTCTGATCGAGACGCCCGCAGGCGAGACGCTCGAGCGCAACGGGTTCATCGGCCATGGCACGAATCAGATCGCCGAGCTCACCGGCGCGATCGAGGGGTTGAGGGTGACTCCGCTCGGCGCGGAAGTGCTGCTCGTCTCCGATAGCCAGTACGTGATCAAGGGCCTCACCGAGTGGCGGCGTGGCTGGGAGCGCAGAGGATGGCGCAATAGCCAGGGCGATCCGGTGGCGAATGCGTCGCTCTGGCGTGCGCTCTTTGCGCTGGCCGATGAGCGGCGAGTGCAGGCGCGCTGGGTGCGCGGGCATGCGGGCCACCCTCAAAACGAGCGGGCAGACCGGCTCGCAGGCGAAGCGTTGCGCGCCGCGGCGCGCGGAGCGAGATGCGCTCAGGCGGTGGACGTGGCCTCCGGCGAGTAGTACAGGGTCTCTCCGCACTGCGAGCAGAAGTGCTCACGCATATAAGTGTGGCGCAGTAGCGCTCTGGCGTTGACCCGATCGCCCCCGCATTTGTGGCAGGTGACCCGGCCGTTGCGAAAGTGCGAGGGATACGTGGAGCGGTACCAGTCGAAATTGCGCTCCTTCATCTGGCGTCTTTTGGTGTAGGCCTTATCCTGCGCACGCCATACCCAGACCATGAACACCACGGCCAACAGGACAAACACCAGGCCGCCCGGGCCGTGGCCTTCACTCATCGAGCCGACCCCCTCCACGGCGAGAACTATCGGAAGGACGGCGAACGCCGCCAGGAGGAGGATCCTGCCTATGGTCATGTTCTTCATGCTTCACGCCGCTTCAGGAGTCGGGGCCATGGTTCTACTCAAGGTATCGGCACGAGATAAAATCTCTGCGTGACGCAAATCACAGCTCGTGCGGTTCGGACCGATTCCAGACGACAGGCCTTTCCGAAGGGCGTTCGAGTTTTCTTCCCTGACAGTACGCGCCGGCGGCGTACCCTCGAGGGGTGAGCTCGAGCGAACGTGCACAGCCCCTCTTGACTGAGCGCACCGCGGCGCGGTGTTCGCTCATGGATCCCGATGTGCCCTCCCGGGCCGCTCTTGCGGCGCTCGAACTGGATCAGCGGCGGGTGAGCCGTTTCCGGGGAAATGAGGGCAGTCGAGCCGGAGCGGAGGCGCTTCATGCGCTGAGAGATGCGCTCGGGCGGGCGGCGGAGGCGATGCGCTGCTGCGCGCCCGGAACTTTCCTCGATCCGCTCAGCACGAGCGTGCTGAGCGAGACGGTGAGCCGGTGGCGTGGCGGGCCGGTCGGCACGTTCGATGCGCTGCGCCGCGCGCTCGAGGAGCTCGTCTCGCTTCTTCAGCCTGCGGTGCTCAGGGAGCTCACGGGCGAGGAATTCGTGGCGCTGCGGGATTTCTTCGTCGAGCTCTCGATGTCATCGCGAATCATGCTCGGCGTTGCGCGCCGCGGGAGACGCATGTGAATGCGGCCCCCTGGTGCGATCGCCCCGGGGTCGGGTGGCTCGGTCTTCTCTGGCGAGCTTCGGTGGTTGTGCCGGCGCTGCTGTTGCTGGCCGTGGTCGTGCTGTACTCGAAGAGTCTCGAGTGGCTCGGCCGATGAACGACATTCGTACCGAGCGCTGCTGCGACGGCTGCAAACACCTCATCTACTGCGCCCCTGAGGGGCAGCCGGGCTACCCCGGGTGTGACCCGGTGCTGCTCGGCCCGCATGTGCGGTGCGGCCTCTTCAAGGCGTACATCCCGGCGGTGAAAGAGGGCGGGCGGGTGCTGCGCTACCAGGTCCCGGAGAGGTGCCCGCGGCGCGCCGCACTGATCGAGCGAGGCGCGGCATGAGCGTTTACGTCGACGAACCCCGCTACCCGTATCGGCGGATGGTGATGTGCCACATGCTCGCCGACACGCCGGCGGAGCTGCACGCCATGGCCGATCGGATCGGAGTGGCTCGCCGGTGGTACCAGAGAACCGCGAGCACGCCGCACTATGACATTGCCAAGAGCAAGAGACAGCTTGCGGTGGCCGCCGGCGCCATCGAACTCGGCCGGCGCGAGGTGGCGGAGGTGATCCGGCGGATCCGCCAGGCGGTCGCGGCCGGCACGTCCGAGGGGGTGGCTTGGGTCGAGGACTGCCGCGGGAATTCGTGCAGCACTACCGGAATCCCGTAGATCAATCGATAATCATTGATCGGGCGCAGCGGCACTGGCCGGTGAGGGCATCGCGTGTTTCGCGCCCAAGGTTGCGTGCAGGATCCCGTAGGTCGCGACCGTCAATTTGGAAAAGTGAGGCCCCAATGACTTCGATCCCTGACGAACCAGAGCGCAGCGGAAATCACGCGCAAATAGGCGTGTATCGCGAAGACCTTGTGGGCCGGATGGTTGGGCTCGAATATAACGCAGAGCAACGGATCGGCCTTCTGTGGCTCGCACCTCACACGTGCACGGATATGACCGGGGCGGTCAATCTGTTCAAAGCGATTGATCCGAATGTCCGGCTCGTGCTGACTTTCCAAGTTTCCGAGAACATACGCGGGCCCGGGGTTCCGGACACGGCGTATGCCCGCGATCCCGAAAGCGGACAGTGGAGATCGACACGAGAAGCGATAGCCTCAGCCCGGCTCGAAGCGGCGGGTCTTATGCCGCTGAGCCCCTCGAAGCTGATCATGGGCGACGCCAACGGCGGTTCGTGAAGGCCTGCTCCTGAGCATATCGGAACCTGCTAACTGCGCGCGAGCAAGTCAGGCGGGTGTCAGGAGCCCGCTCTAGGGGCACTTCGCCCCGTGGTTGCTTGCGTGGCAATAGACGACAGAGCCGGTAACGGTGTTGTAGATCATGACGCCGTAGGGAGGCCTACCCCGCGGTGCAAATGCACCAGAAAGTACAGTACGGCGGCGAAGGCAATCGCGGCGGCGAGCTTCGAGGCGCCCCGGCTGGATCGCCATAAGTGGGAGGCGCGGCCGGTAAGCGAGTCATTCGGGGAAGTCATAGGTGAGACCTTCAGCGGCTTGAATAATTGGAAGCGCGTTACCGCCGCTCCAGGCGAGCGAGGGGGCTCGTGTGCACCATCGAGTGCAAAGCGTTAGCCAACGCGATAGCAGGCTCCTCGATATTGAAGAGCCGAGACCCATTCACACTGGCCCGCTCCCATAGAACGCGAGCGAGTCGAGTGTTGCCTTGGGCGTCGGCGAGCGCCTCCTCGAGCTCCTGCCGCGCGATTGACCACTGCGCAGCGATCTTGCGCAGCTCATCGTCAGCAACTGGCGCTCGCCCTGTCGCTTCTCGGTGTGCCGGGGAGTAGTAGAGCAGGTCATCGAGACGATTAAGTGCGGAGGATGGGATCCGTTGACAGGCCCTGGAGACTGTCTCGCACCACCTCTCGAGCTGCGCCCGTTCCACTGCGGTCCCATAGGGTGACGGTGTTGACCCGACGGGCTCCAGATGCACTCGCAGGGTATTCGCGGCGCTCTGCGCTTCATGGAGCAGTCGGAACCAGTCGCGCATCTGGTCGATCTTCTTGCTGACCTGCTGCTCGGTGAGCGCATCGACTCGTTGTTGAGCCACCGTGCCGCTCGACTTTGCCTCTGCGACGGACTGACCCGGTGGCCGAAGCAATCCGCGCTGGATCAGTCTCAAAAGGCCCATAGTCCTACCCCCTGCAGAGTCGAGGTCAATATACCCACGCGCCCCCTCGGGAGATGCGACCAGCTTCGCGGAATTCCAGCGCTTGCCAGGCGCGCCGGTGTCTATACCGCTTCGGAAGTGCGCATCTCGCGCACGAGCTCGAGGGCCTGCTCGATTCGGGCCGCCTCGATGACCTCGATCCCTGGGGTGTCCGCGGGGCGCGCCGTCCGCGGTACGATCGCCCGGCTGAATCCGAGCTTCGCGGCTTCGCGGAGCCGAGCGCCGATGTCGCGCACCGAGCGCAACTCGCCGGCGAGACCGACTTCGCCGAATGCCACCAGGCCCGTCGGCAGCGCGCGTCCGGTGAGCGAGGAGAATACGGCGAGCAGCGCTGGTAGGTCCGTGGCGGGCTCGGTGAGCCGCACTCCGCCGACGGCCTTCAGGTACACGTTCTTGTCGAAGGCCTCGAGCCCAGCGTGCTTGTTCAGCACCGCAAGGATCATCTGCAGGCGGTTCACATCGAGCCCGGTGGCAAAGCGCCTGGGGTTCGGGGCCTGGGCGCGCTCAACGAGCGCCTGGACCTCGACGAGTAGCGGGCGGTTGCCTTCCATGGCTGCGAAAACCGCGCAGCCTGGCACTGGCTCCGCATGGTGGGTGAGAAAGAGGCTCGAGGGATTGGAGACCTCCTCGAGCCCGCGCTCTCCCATCGCGAATACCCCGATCTCGTTCACCGCGCCGAAGCGGTTCTTCAGCGCGCGCAGCATCCGAAACGCGGTGCCGGATTCGCCCTCGAAATAGAGCTCGGCGTCGACCATGTGCGAGAGCACCTTGGGGCCGGCGAGCGTGCCTTCCTTGGTGACGTGCCCGACGAGGAACACCGGGCAGCCGGAACTCTTGGCGTAACGGGTGAGGTGCGCGGCGCACTCGCGGACCTGGGCGACCGTGCCCGGGGCGGACTGGAAGTCCGGGTCGTAGACGGTCTGGATCGAATCGAGGATCAGCAGTTCCGGCTGCTCGGTCTCGAGCAGCTCGTTGATGCGCTGCATGTTGATCTCGGTCACGATCCGCATCGGGCTCTCGAGCACCCCGAGCCGCTCGGCGCGCAGCGCGATCTGCCCCTGGGACTCCTCGCCCGTGATGTAGACCACGCGGCGCTCTTGCGAGAGCAGTGCTCCGGATTGCAGCAGTAATGTCGACTTGCCGATGCCGGGGTCGCCACCGATCAGCAGCACAGAACCTGCGACGAGACCCCCGCCGAGCACCCGGTCGAATTCGGCAATGCGGGTCGAGGTGCGCGGCAACTCCTCCGGCCGGCAGTCCTTGAGAGAGCGTACCGGGGTGAGCGTTCCGCTCCAGGCCTCGCGCCGCGCGGCCGCTTTCGTCGCGCTCGGCATCGCACGCTCTTCCTCGAGCGTGTTCCAGGCCCGGCACTCCGAGCACTGGCCGTTCCACTTCGCATGCTCCGCGCCGCACTCAGTGCAGCGATAGACGGTTTTCGCTTTGGCAAGGGCCATCGATGGCTACTCAGCGCGGCTCGCGCCGGCTACGAGTGCTAGAGCCGAGCGCAGATCGGCGCAATCTGGGCAGTCCTCGCGCTCGCCACTTGCGGAGGGCTGCTCTTTCAGGTGCTTGCCGGTGCCGTCGCATTCGGCGCACTCCGAGGCACACCGCTCGAGGAGCCCCACGAGCACCGGGATGACCGTGGTGAGGCGCGTCAGGTGCGCGTTCTCGGCCTTGAGCGCATCGCGTTCGCTCTCGAGCTGCTTGTGCTCCTCGGCGAGCAGCGGGAACCAGGTCGCAAGGCTGCTGTCCTGGTGCCAGTCGGCCGGCAGGGTCTTCAGATACTGCTCGACGGTGTAGATCCGCCCGGTGCCCTGGCAGGTCGCGCACGGCACGTGCTCATCGCTCCAACCGGTTCGCTCATCGTAGTGCTGCGGCTCAAAGCGCTTGCCCTGGCAGTGCACACAGACGATGCCGGTCGGGCGGGGCGCCGCCGAGAGCAATCGATCAAGTCCCGTTGCGCTCTTCGATCTCACCATCTCCGTACTCCTCAGCGGGCGCGGCCAGAGATTGCCGCGAGCTCCGTGCGCGACCAGCTCAGCACCCGGGCGATCGCTTTGCGTTTGCCCTGGCTCGCGTTCGTGACGAGCTCGTTGCGCAGCCGCTCGAGTGCCTGACGGTCACGCGGCTCGTAACTCCAGAGCTGATCGGACAGCCGCGACCACCAGGAGCGGCTGCCGGGTCCGAACTTCTCGAGGACCTTCAGCGCGACAAAGCCCACGACGGCCGCGGCAGCACCGCGCGCAAGCCCCCAGGCGTGTGGAGCGAGCGCAAAGGCGAGCGCGAGAAAGATGATCGAGTAGGTCCGCGCCGCGATTGAGCGGGGCGAGGGGGCGCGATACCGGATGCACTCGACCGTGTCGAGGATGCTGTCGAGCTCGCGAAGCTTGTGCTGTACGGAAGTCGTCTTCATCTGAGTGTCCATGCTCTCGTTATTCCATCCAACCGATTTTTATATTTTATACCGCATGAGCGAATTGCGCCAGCCTGGAGTGCAGCGTGCCCCCTTGTATTTCCGAGGAAATTCCGAATGGGAGTCGGATTATCGTGCGGCGCCGTTTGGCAGATTCGGAATAAACTGGCGTTAGACCATGCCAACATGTCTGGAGGGGATCAACATGAAGCATGCCATTTCAGCGCTGCAGCACGAAGTGCCAACGTGCCGTTCCACGATGAGTCCAAAGAGGACGGTGATCTGGGCAGGGGAGCTGTGCGAGCGTTGGGGTATATCGCAGGTGACGCTGTGGCGCTGGAGGCGTGCAGGGAAGGCGCCGGCGCCTGATTTCCAGGGAACGGGGTGGCTCGTTGCGACGATTGAGGCGTTTGAGCAGTGCGGCTCTACCCCGCACCTCTCGCATTGAGGAGAAGACGATGGGGGAACATGCTGATCATCACGCACACGACCGGCTGCTGCGCGCCGAAGAGTCGGCCACCATGCTGGGGTTGCCCGTCTCGAGTTTTTGGGCGCTCGTCGCGGATGGCCGAATCCCCCGCGGGATAAAAATCGGCCGCCGGACCCGCTGGTCTTGTCGCGCACTCGAGGAATGGATTGCAGAACAATCGGCCGCGGCGCAGCAACAGAACCGGGGCAATTGATGCCAGAGCTGGTTTTGTTTCATGAGAGGTTCGGCGATCTGACCGGATCGCTCGCCGTCTCTGGGGAGGAGCGCCTGTACGCGCCGCTCCCGCGCCGGCGGATGCCAGGAGGGGTTGAGGCGTCCGCCCGGGGTGAGGACACCGACGCTGAGGAGTTCTCACAGAACCCCCAGGCGGCAAAATCACGACACGGGACCGCGCATGGAGGGTGAGATCGCATTTTGGGGAAAACTCAATCTATCCGCGACCCTTCGGGTGCATCCCTTGGCGGATCACTGCCTGGACGTTGCCGTGGTGTTTTCCGAGTTACTTCATCAGCCGCGCATCCGCCAGGCGCTTCAGGCCACCACGCCCACTGCGGTGACTGACGTTCACGTAAGCCGGTTGGCCGTGGTGGCGTTCCTGCACGACGTTGGAAAGTGCAACTGGGGTTTTCAGGCCAAACGCAGTCCGGACGTTAAGGAGACCGCCGGGCATGTCCTCGAAGCCGTCGCGCTGCTCACTGATGCGGCGGTTTACGCCCAATGGCCCGAACGCTGGCGACGGCTGCTCGAGGCCACGTGCGACTGGTTCGACGGGGGAGAAGAGAGCGTCTTTGAGATGCTACTGGCCGCCATCTCGCATCACGGCCGGCCGGTTTCCCTCAACGACTACGGCAACTGCGCCGACCGCAATCTCGCGCGGTGGTGGACGCGCCACGAAGGCCTCGATCCCATGTGCGGTCTCGTCGAACTGTCCGACACCGTGCGCCGGGCATTCCCGGCCGCCTTCGCCTCAGGCGCTGGGCCCCTGCAGGCCACGCCCGCTCTGCAACAGCGGTTTGCAGGGCTGGTCATGCTTGCTGACTGGATTGGATCAGATACCCAGTTTTTCCCTTACCGCGAGAGTCCGGATGAGGATCGGCTTGCCGTTGCACAGGATGCTGCCGCGCGTGCATTGCAGGCGATAGGCCTGGTGCCGCTGAGTGAGCGGCGCCCCTCGGGCTTTTGGGACATCTTCCGTTTTCATCCCTCCCCGCTGCAGGCGCAACTTTCCGAAACCTTCCCTTGCGGTGCCGACACGCGATTGTTGCTCGTTGAATCCGATACGGGTTCGGGAAAGACTGAGGCCGCTCTTGCCTGGTTTCTGCGTCTGTACGCGCGGGGCGAGGTCGATGGGCTTTACTTCGCTCTGCCGACGAGAGTAGCGGCGCGCGAACTTTACGGTCGTGTGCTCGAGGCCATCGAGCACGCCTTTGCTGACCCCGAGAGCCGACCTGGCCCTGTGCTGTTGGCGGCCCCCGGCTACGTGCAGGTCGATGGCCAGCCGGCCGTGCTTCCCGATCCGCAGGGCACGCTGTGGGAAGACGATGCGGGCGCTCGCAGGCGAGAGCGCCTTTGGGCTGCGGAACGGCCGAAACGTTTCCTCGCCGCGCCCGTGGCGGTCGGCACGATCGATCAGGCGCTGCTGTCGGTTCTCAAGGTCAAACACTCGCTACTGCGATCGGTTTGCCTGGACCGGCATCTCCTGGTCGTAGACGAGGTTCACGCATCGGATGCCTATATGCGCGAAATTCTTCACGCGCTGCTGCGCGGGCATCTTGCGCGGGGCGGCCGGGCGCTGATGCTATCGGCCACGTTAGGCGATGCGGCGTGCTCACGCTACTTCGCTCGCGAAACGCTACCTCTCGAGCTTGCCATCAAGCGGCCGTATCCGGCGATCACCACCTGCACCGAGGAAGTGGCCATCGCTTCGACCGGCAGACGCAAGGAAGTGTCCGTCGACTTTCATGATTCGCTCGACGATGCCGCACTGCTGCCGCTGCTCGGCGGGGCCGTAGCTCAAGGCGCACGGGTCCTTGTTGTGTGCAACACCGTCGCCCGGGCAAACACCTTGCTGCGCGCCGTGCAGGCTCACGGCGAGATTGATTCCGGATACCTCTTCCAAGTCGGGGGAGTTGCGTGCCCGCACCACGGCCGGTTCGCACGGGAGGATCGCGAGGTGATGGACTTCGCGGTTACCTCCCAGCTTGGCAAGCGCTCGGCAGGCGGTCCGCTTTTGCTGATCGGCACGCAGACCTTGGAGCAAAGCCTCGACATCGATGCCGATTGGCTGGTCACGGACGTCTGCCCTATGGACGTGCTCCTGCAGCGCATCGGGCGGCTGCACCGGCACACGCGCCCGTCACGACCGGTGCCGTTCGGGGCCGCTCGGGTGCTGGTGCGTATCCCAGAAGGCGGGAGTCTATGCGGCTACATCGGGCGCGACGGTCAGTGCCGCGGACCGGCCGGGATCGGGCGAGTGTACGAGGACGCTCGCGTCCTGCAACGCACCCTGGATGTGCTGCGCGAGGAGCCCCGCATAGCGCTGCCCGAGGACAACCGACGTCTCGTGGAGCTCGCCACCCATCCCGAAGCACTGTCACGGCTCGAGGGGGAGGCATGGCGACGCCACAGCGAGTGGATCGAGGGCGCGCTGCTGAGCAAGCTGCGCGAGGCGTTGACTCATACCGTGGAGGCCGCGCCATTCGGCGAGCTGCAATATCACGCCCCCGATGAGCGGGTGAGCACGCGGTTGGGGTCGAGCGATCTGGCGCTTCCCCTGGCGGCCCCGGTCGTTTCGCCTTTCGGCCAGACGTTGAGGAGCATCAGCCTTCCGAGCCACTTGATCGCGTCAGATGCCGCGATCCCCGAAACCTTGCGAGTCGAGCCCACTGGCGAGGGCTTCGCCTTTGGGCTCGGCGCACGACGCTACCGCTACACCCGCTTTGGCCTGGAGATCGAGGATGCATGACCTGCTCGAGGACCCGTTGATCAGCATTCGCACGGCCGCCGGCGAGAGGCAGGTCTGCCTGCCCGAGCTGCTTGCGCAGCTGGCCACCGGCGAAGTGGAAGAGTACATGGCCGTACGGGCGCACCAGGCCGACCCGTGGCACGTCTTCCTGGTGCAGATCGCCGCGAGCGTAGTGGCGCGCCGGCCTGCAGTGTCTCTGCCCGCCGATCCGAGGTATTGGCGCGAGGGCCTGCTGGAACTCGCGGCCGGCAAGGCATGCGCGTGGCACCTGGTGGTTGAAGATTTCGCTCAGCCGGCGTTCCTGCAGCATCCATTGTCCGGCCAAGCGGAGTTTGATCGCGACTTCCGCCCCAAGGCGGTGGCACCCGATGAACTCGATGTCCTGGTCACCGCCAAGGACCACGACGTCAAGATGGCCCGCGCTGCAGGTGAGTCCCTGCAAGCGTGGCTTTACGCGCTGCTGACGTGTCAGACCTTCAGTGGTTATCTGGGCCGCCGCTACGGCTCAATCCGCATGAACAGCGGCTTCGCAAGCCGTCCGGTGGTTGCCCTGGTCGGTGACCCTCACCCCTCGCGCCGCTTCGCCGAGGAGGTGCAGCGCCTTGGCGAGATGCGCCCTGATGTGGTGACGAAATACGGATACCGATTGCAGGGGGTGGCTCTGACCTGGCTCGTGCCATGGAATCGCGCCGGCCACCAGTTCGGTGTCGCCGAGTTGGAACCCTGGTTCGTTGAGGCGGTGCGCCCAGTCCGCCTAGTGCAGGCAGGGAAGGGCATCGTCGCCTACGGTGCCGCCAGCAAGGCGAGGCAGATTGGCCCCAAGAGCCTCGACGGTGGCGACGTCGGCGACCCCTGGATCCCTGTCAACGTCGACCACAAAAAGAAGGGCCGATCGGCGTTGACCGTGGACGGCGGAGGCTGGACCCCCAAGCTCCTCACCAAGCTCTTATTCCAGCAGGGATTCGAGCTGACGCCCTTGCAGACCCCGCGGCCGGGCGAGGGCACGCTGTGGTTCATGGGCAGCGTGATCGTTCGGGGCGAGGGCACGACGGAAGGGTTTCACCGATTCGCCGTGCCGGTATCGCCCAAGGCGCGCCCGCGTCTGTTGCATCGCGAATCGGCCGACCGCCTTGGAGAGTTCGCGCAGCAGCTGCTGGGGGATGCTGCATCCGCCGAGCGTGCGGTCGGCGACGCTCTGATGGCGTTGGCGGAAGGCGGACCGGAGAAAATCGATGTCGAGAAGCCAACCGTCAAGGCCTGGGCCAATGCGGCGCGCGGTGAGTTCTTCCGGGGGTGGGAGGCGCGTTACTTCCCCACCCTGTGGCGTGCCGCGGAAGTCGAGGATGCCATCCCCGTGCGCGCCGAGTGGCAGGACGGTCTGGTCGCGCAGGCGCGGGAGGCATTGCGGCAGGCCGAGTTGCGCCTGCCGTTGCCATCGGCTCGCCGTTACCGTTCGCTCGCACGCGCCGAGAGTGAGCTGCACAAAAGTCTGAGATCCGCCGGCCTGGTGAGGTCTCGCCCACAACAGCCCGAGGAGAAAATCGCATGAGCGCCCTCTCGACTACAGACCCGCAAATTTCCGATGGACTTGCGGCCCGCGTCGCGCGGCTGGCTCATTTGCTGGCCTCCGAACATTTCCCCGGCGCAGATCGCGCGGCACTCAAGCGCTATGCCCCCGGCCAAGCGCCGTCCCTGGCGTTTTACAGGACCTGGCTGCGCCACTTGGGCGAGGAATTGCCGAGGGAAGAGGAGACCCGAGCCTGGGCGCTGATGGCCTGGGGGCTTGCGCTCATGGGCGCCCATGCGCACCGGCGTGACCGTCCGTTGGGCACGGCACTCGCCGAATCCGGGTACTCCGAGGCGCGACTGGAGCGGCTGCTCGCTGCCGACGCCGAAGCCAGGCTCGACCTGTTTGCTGCCCTCGTGCGCTTCCTGGCGAGCAAAGGCGAGGGCTTCGACTGGCTCGATGCCGCGCGCCTGCTTCTCACCCGCGACCCCGATCGTCGCGAGAGCGCATATCGACGGATCGCTGCCCACTATTACCGCTGCCTGCCTACGACCTAAGGAGAATCGATCGATGTTCCTCCAAATCCACACTCTCGTCAGCTATCCCGCGAGCCTCCTCAACCGCGACGAAGCGGGGCTCGCCAAGCGCATCCCTTTCGGCAACGCCAATCGGCTGCGCGTGTCGTCCCAGTGCCAGAAGCGCCATTGGCGGGAGACGCTCGCGGCGCGGCTCCCCGACCTGCCCGACGGGCTTCGCACCCGCTCGTTCTTCACCCGCGAGATCCTGCCCCGGTTGGTAGGCCAGGGGGTCGATCCTGAGCGCGCGCAGGCCCTGGTCAAGACACTCGCGGAGGCAGTGATCAATGGCGGCCTCGAGAAGAACTGCGAGATGAGCCAACCGGTGCTGTTCGGTCGGCGGGAGGCGGATTACCTGGTCGGCCTCATACGACAAGCCAATGAAGACGCGGCAGACACCGCGTCCGCGGTCAAGGCATTGTCCGAGTGCCTGAAGTCTGCCGAGGAACGGAAGAATCTGACCGCGATGAGCAAATCGGCCGCTGGGCTCACTGCGGCGCTGTTCGGGCGTTTCGTCACGTCGGATCTTCTCGCCCGAGTCGATGCGCCAGTGCACGTGGCCCACGCGTTCACGGTGCATGGGGCCAGTTCCGAAATGGACTACTTCACCGTGGTCGATGACCTCAACCGCGACGACGAGACGGGTGCCGCGCACGCCAATCAAGCGGAACTCGGCGCCGGCGTGTACTACGGCTACGTGGCGGTGGACGTGCCCCTTCTGGTATCCAACCTCACCGGTGCCGATGCGCGACATTGGCAGACCCAGGACGCGGCGACACCGCGCCAGGTGCTCTCGGAGCTTGTACATGCGATCGCGAGCCGAAGCCCGGGAGCCAAGCTCGGCTCGACCGCCCCGTACAGCCGGGCTGAGACGGTGCTGCTTGAAGTCGGTGCCCAGCAGCCGCGTACTCTGGCCAACGCCTTCCTCGAGGCGGTTCCGGCGAAGGGGCAACTCGTGCAGGAGGCGACGCGTCGCATGGGGGACTACCTCCAGCGGGTCGACGGTATGTACGGTGCCACCGCCGCCGTGCGCGCGCTTGCAACCATTCACGACAGCCCCCCGTTTGCGCCGCTGACCCCCCAGCCGCTCGACGCGGCGCTCGCCACCGCGCTCGACGCCGTGTGGGGCCGGGCGTGATGGACTGCCTCGTGCTGCGGCTTGATGCGCCGCTGATGAGCTTCGGCGGGGTGCTCATCGATCAGATCAACCCCACAGATCGATTCCCCGGGAAGTCCCTGGTCACCGGCTTGCTCGGCAACGCTTTGGGCTGGGACCACCGCGACCGCCATCAGCTCGAGGCGCTACAAGGGCGGCTGCGGGTGGCAGCCCGTTGGGACGCCGAACCGACCCACCTCATCGATTACCACACCGTCGATCTCGGGCAGGACTTCCTGCGCGACACCGGCTGGACCACGCGCGGCTACCGGGAGGATCGCAAGGGCGCCTCGAACACGGCGACCCATCAACGCTATCGCCACTTTTGGGCCAACGGCTGCGCCACTGTCGCCCTCGGGCTCTGCGGTGATGAGGCACCCACGCTGAAGCAGCTGGAATCTGCATTGCGCGCCCCGGCACGGCCGCTATTCATCGGGCGAAAGACCTGTCTGCCCTCGGCGCCGCTTGTGTTGGGCTTGCGGCAAGCGCGAAGCGTGCGTGCGGCGCTCGCCTGTGAACCCCTGGCGGAAATCGGTCTACGCCGCCGCCCCGATCGGATCGAGGCGTGCTGGCCGGTGGAGGATGGCGCGGGCGGGGAAGAACGCGAGGTCTACGATCTCCGTGACTGGCATAACAACCTGCATGCCGGCGCTGAGCGCTACGCGGTAGGATTTCTGGAGGTCGGCCCATGAGCGATCTGCAACTCCTGCGCCTGGAGCTCGACGGACCGCGGCTGATGCGCTTTGCCAACAGCCAGCATGGGCTCGATTGCGACGACGAAGGATTTGGCTACGCGCTGCACGTGTGGCTTGCCGCCATGTTCGGCGCGCACGCCCCCAAGCCCTTCCGATTCTTTGAGAAGGGCTGCGAGCTGCTGGGATATACCCGCGCCGACGCCGGGATGCTGCTCGAGCATGCCCATGCCTTCGCACCGGCGCACGCGTTTGCCGCATTGACGACCGGATCCCTCGCCACCAAAGCAATGCCCGCTTCGTGGCGCGAAGGCCAAAGGCTGCAGATTGACGTGCTCGCGTGTCCGGTCAGTCGCAAGGAGAACACCGAAAAGGACGTGTACCTGCGCGCGCTCGATCTGCAGGGCGACGCGACACCGTCGCGGTCGGAGATCTACGCCGAGTGGTTCCGGCGTCAGTGGGGTGCTACGCTGGAATTCGAGCAACTCGAGCTGATCGGCTTCTCCCGCCGCCGGTTGCTGCGACGCCCCGTAATTGAGGGTCAACGCAAATCACGCAACATCGAGCGTCCGCAGGCAACTTTTCGCGCAATCGTGCGCGTTGCCGACGCCCAAGCATTCAGTGCGGCCCTCGCCCGTGGCATCGGCCGGCATCGGGCGTTTGGTTTTGGCATGGTCCTTCTCAAGCCTGCGCCATGAGCAACCCCGGCCTGCTGTAGCTGCGCGAACGGCTCTTTCACAAATTGGGATCTAGTTTTCCTTGTTGCGAGAACGAGTTAGCATCAAGGGACTCCCCCGCGTGCGCGGGGATCGACCCCTGGGCATCGCAGATCCACGAGCACCAGCAGCGACTCCCCCGCGTGCGCGGGGATCGACCCAGCTCGGCGTGAAAAATGGCGAGTTCGGTACGGACTCCCCCGCGTGCGCGGGGATCGACCCGAACAGCGCGCCAGTCGTTGAACCGGCGGTGCGACTCCCCCGCGTGCGCGGGGATCGACCTCAGTAAAATGTGCTGCATGGGAGGTGTCCTATGACTCCCCCGCGTGCGCGGGGATCGACCTCTGAGTCATGTCTGCGGTCCTACAATGCAGGCGACTCCCCCGCGTATGCGGGGATCGACCGTCGAAAGGCTACGGCTTATAACCGGGGGTCCGGACTCCCCCGCGTGCGCGGGGATCGACCCATGCCGACGCAGTGGAAACGATGCTGCGAGCGGACTCCCCCGCGTATGCGGGGATCGACCCTCATGAGTACGCGGACAGAGCTAGAACTGGCGGACTCCCCCGCGTGCGCGGGGATGCTTGGTTAATTCCGAACGCGCTTCGAGTTAATCCCCTGAACGGCAAAGGCCCGCTGGCTAAGATGATCTTGCGGCCGGCCATACGGGATGCACGGCCAGGAGAGGACGATGTTGATATTGACGCGAAAGCCCGGCGAAGCGATGTTGATCGGGGATGACATCAAGGTGACGATCCTCAGCGTCCGAGGGAACCTCGTGCGCGTGGGGATCGATGCGCCGAGGAGCGTGCCGGTGCACCGCGAGGAAGTGTACGCGCGCATCCAACGTGAGAAGAGCCAGGCCGGTGGGGTGGACGCCCCGGCGGCCGATGCCCCGGAGGGCGCGCCCGCGGCGGAAGTGGCCTGAGTCGCACAGGGGACGACGGCGTGACCGCGAAAGGTGCTCCTGGCGAGGGAGCGAAGACATTCCTGCCGCAGTTCGCTGCGCAGGCCGTCGCCGACCTGGAGAAGACAGCGAAGACGGTGCGGGATGCCATCAAGTGGGATCCCGCCCGCGCGCAGATTCTCGCGCAGCAGCAGGGCCTGCTCCCCGGGGTGTTCTCGGCGTACTTGTTGGCGAGTGAATTTCTGGCGCAGATGATCCGCGAGGCGGTGCACATTGTGCTGCCGCCGAACGGCGAGATTTATCGCGGAAACGGGCCGGGTGCCGAGCCGATCTCGGAGGCGGAGTGCGAGTCGTTCCGCGGGCTGCCGGCCCCGGTGTGTTGCTTCGAATACCCGTGGTCCATCGCGAAGGGCGATCACGACATCGCAGCTCCGAAGCGCATCACACTCGTGATCGATGGCAGTCAGATGGACGAGCCAGGCCCAGCCTCGCCTGAGCAGTGTCACCACGCGCTCATCTTCAGCATCGTCTACAACGAGACCGTCGGGTCTTGGGACGTGCTCGATACCTTCATCGACGTCGACCTGCCGCTCGAGATCACGCTGGGGCCTGTGGTGGCCGGACACGGCCGGATCTGGGGTCCGCGCGGCGCCCTGCGCGACACGTTCAGCGGCAAGGAGATTCCGCCAGGGCCGAGGATGGAACGGCTCGGCGGCGAATACCTCACTGACCTCATCGCCGTGGTCCAGGCGTGCTATAGCCTGCGTGCAGGCGCGCGGCTCGAGCGAAGGACCGAGTCCTCGAGCGGGCGGCGGTGGAAGTTCGAGAAGCGCGGAGTGGGCGGATTCGTCTATCACGAGCTGCGCATCCCGGTGGACGCGACAGCACCGGCTGGGGATCGGGAGGCCGGAGGCACTCACGCCTCGCCGGCGTTTCACGTACGGCGGGCCCATATCAGGCAGCTTGCGAGCGGGAAACTGACCTTCGTCCGGCAGTGTTTCGTCGGGGACCGGGCTCGAGGGTTTATCTCGAAGCACTATCGGGTGGACACAGGGGGCGAGTGTGACGAGTCCTGAATGCGCGCCGGCGCTCGTCTCCCGAGGCTTGCGTCCCGTGGTGGAGCTCGCCGAGCGGCGCGCGCATGGGGATCGACTGCGCTACCTGGCCGGCTGCCGGTGTCTGCCGTGCCGATGCGCGAACGCACGCTACGAGGAGCAGCGGCTCGCGGCGCGGCGGCGGGGCGAGTGGAACGGTCTCGTGCCCGCCGGGCCGGTGCGGGTGCACTTGCGGAAGCTTTCGGCCGCCGGTGTCGGCTACAAGACTGCCGCGGATGCCGCGAGCGTGGCGCGCTCCGTGGTGGCGAAGATCCTTCGGGGCGAGCGGCGGCAGATTCGAGCCCAGAACGCCAAGCGGCTGCTCGCGGTCACGCCGGCGGCGCGTGCCGATCATTCGACTGTTCCGGCGGCCAGGACCTGGCGGCGGATCAATCAGCTGCTCGAAGAGGGGTTCTCGAAGGCGCGCCTCGCTCGCGAGCTCGGTATGCGCACCCCGGCGCTGCAGATCAGCAAGACGCGCGTGCTTGCCCGCACCGAACTCGCGGTCGAGAAGCTCTGGCGCCGCTACATGGTGTAGGTGGGGCCGCCCGTCCCTGGGCAGGCCGCCTCGGGGCTACTCGCTGTCCTCGATCACGATGTCGAACACGGCCTGCGCGGCCGCCTCGCGCACCCGGGCGCAGCGCGCGAGCGCCCGGTGCCGTGCACGCGGAGTCTCTGGGATTTCTCCGAAAACGAGACCCGTCGCGGCATCCTGCAGGTCAGCGGCCGCCGCCGGATCCTCCGGCCGAAGCACACTCGTGAAGGCCAGGAGGGTCTGCATCGCCTCGATCTGGGCTTGCCGGTCGACGCTGAGGCCGGTGCCGAGCGCCTCGAGGACGTCAGCGGCCTCCCGGAGCGTCTGGTTCGTGATGCGGACGGTCATCGGGCACCCCCAGTGCGGGCGTGCCGGGTGGGTCTTTGGAGTCTGGTCATTGCTCAATCCTCATGTTGCGGGGGACATCCCCGGTCTCATGAGGGTAGGAACCGATTTTATATTTGCCTTTTTATACGCCTCGATCCGAGCCGGCCCGTGTCTACAGGTCATCAGGGCATTACAGCGGCCACAGCGCCGCGGAAGGACATACTGGATGACCTTGATCAAGCCAATTCGCGTCACGTTCACCGGCGCGGACCCCTCGTGCTCGGTCGATGCTTTGATCGGCCTGCTCGAGGAGGCCCCTGGGCTCGAGCTGGCTTTCCTCTACAGCGAGACCCGCCAGGGCAGCGGGAGGTATCCGCCGGCCGCCTGGATCCGCGAGACCGCCCGGACGATCGAACAGTGCATCGGCCCAGGCCGCGTTGCGCTGCATCTGTGCGGCCGCGCGCGGTTTCGATTCCTCGATGGAGACCCGGTCGATCCGCAGCTCGGAGACCTCGGTGCGTTTGCGCGGATTCAACTGAACGGCACGCTCACCCGGGAAGACGCCGGTGCGGTGGACACGATGCTGCGAGCGCATCCGGAGCGACGGCTCATCGTGCAGTACGAGCACTCCACCGACCTGCAAGCGGCACTGCCGCCGTTTGGATCGGCGCTCGAGGTGTTGTTCGATGCCAGCGGCGGGCGGGGAATCCCGCGTACGAGCTGGCCGCGGCCGCTCGAGGGGCACCTGTGCGGCTATGCCGGCGGTCTCGGCGCGGACAATCTCGCCCGGGAGCTGCCGCGTATCACGTTGGCGGCCGACGGTGCGCCGTACTGGATCGATATGGAGGGCAAGCTGCGTGATGCGCAGGATCGCTTCCAGGTGCAGCAAGCGAAAGCGGTGCTGCGCGTGCTGGCGCGAGTCGATACGCGCCAGGCGCTGTCCGAGGAGCAACTCGCCGTAGGAATGTGACCGCCTGCCTGGCGGTGCAGCATCTTTCCAGCCCCGGGGATTTCCTCGGGGCTTTTTTATTGCCCGGACGAGGTCCCTAGAGAGGAGCAGGTCATTAACGCGGCTCGCGGCCGCAGAGGAACAATGATGGCGAACAAGACGGTGTACATCGTGGCGGTGTACCTGCGCGACCGTGCCTACGGCGGCCCGGAGGAAGGCGGCTGGTGGTACGACACTGGGGAGATGGTGCGGATCATCCGCACGTTCAAGGACGAGGAGCGCGCCGGCGCGCATGCCACACGCATGAACAGCCTGCTGAATGCGACGATGAACAAGGGGCGTCGTGAGATCAGCAGCGTGCTCTCGGATGGGCGGTACTACGCCGAGGTGCACGAGAACATCGCGCCCCACCACTATCCCGAGCACCGGCCTCACTACGAGTAGGGGGGGGATCCATCATGAAAGTGGTCATTTCGATCGACAACGGCGAGGTCATCAGCGCCCAGGCCGACGGCGAGGACGTCGAGGTCCTGGTGGTGGAAGGTCCGGAGTGCAACATCCAGTCCTTCAAGGCCGAATTCGCCCCGACCGCCGTGAGGGTGGTGCAGGGTCTGCACGGCGAGGAGCGGCCGCGCGCGAACTGAGCGCGCCGGCATTCGAGTGATTCGATCTTATCCCCGGGTGCGCTTCGGCGCCTCCGGGGATTTTCGTCTTCGGGATTCCTAGAGAAGAGCAGGTCATTAGATGGAGGACGTGCTCATGAACATCGGACTACACCATCGGCCGTTCTGGGAGCGGCACGGGGTCGAGGTGCTCTACGCGGGTTCGCCGGTGACGGTGCTCGAGGCAAAGCTCGGGCGCATCGGCTGCGCGGTGGGCAGTGCTGCGAACATGGTCGAGATTTCGACCGATGCGCTGCGCGTGCGCTACCACGGCAAGGAGCTCACCTGGCAGCAGGCGGCCGAGCGGTTCGACTCATCACACGATCGCTGGGGTGGACGGCGCTTCGTGCGCAACGGGGTCGAGAACGGCAAGTGCGCCTACCTGATGCAGCGCAAGGCGGCCGGATCCTGGATCACGATCGGCACGGTCGTGTACGAGGAGGAGGACTGGGTGCTGCGGTACTCATCCTCCGGACGCATCGAGCGCTACGAGACGCTTGCCGAGGCGAAGGATGCGGCGCTGAAGATCTGATCGAACCCCCAGGACTGGTCTGTCCTGGGGGTTTTCTCATCCCCGGCGATTCCTATAGACCACCAGGTCATTACCGTGCCCAGGGGCACACTGGAGACAGGTGGTATGAGAGTCTGTGTGGCGGTGTACGAGTACCGGAACGGTTCGGAGACCCGAGCGTTTGATTCGGAGGAGGCGGCACTCGAGTGGCGCACCTCGATCGCCAAAGAGAACTGGGAATCGCAGTTCCCTGGGAAAGATCAGCCCGGCACCGATCTGATTGCCGATGAGTACTTCGCGCTGATGACGGATCTGCGCGACTGCGAGGAGAGTTTCTCGACCGAGATGATTCAGCTGGAATCGACCGTGAGCGAGACGGGCCCGTCTTCGCTTACGGTGCCGACGGTCCACCTCAACGGAACCTCCCGCGAGGAGCTGCTGCGCCAGGTGCAGGACGCAGGGCATGCGGTGTTCCAGGCCCGCGATGTGCTCGCGAAGGCCTCTCCGAATGCGCGGGACTACTACCCTCAGGGGGAGCACGCTTACCCCGCGGCCCGCGCCGAGCACGATCGGCGCGCGCGGGCGCTATTGACGGTGGAGGAGGAGCTCTCGCGGCTCGCTGAGGCGATCGCGGACGCATAGCCGGCGCCGATCAGGATGACATCTACACGCCGCGGGGGATTCCTCGCGGCGTTTTTATTTCCGCTCGTTCGCGGCCCGGTTCGCTAGAGACCACCAGGTCACTAGCAAAAGGAGGGCCCCATGGGCTCAACAATCGTGACGAACCGGTGTGCTGCCGTGTTCGACAACCCGCACAATCGCGGCGATCACATCTGGGTGCTGTTCGAGAAGTGCCACGAGAGCAACGTCTACCCGCACACCCCGCGCTGGAGCGCCCGGGCGATCGGGCGGACCCGCGAGGCGCTGCAGATGATCTTTCAGGATGCGGCGTGCTGCGAGGGAGGGATGCTGCAAGATCGCAGCGGGCAGATTACCCCGGAGACCTACATCCGGCGGTGGATCCGGGCGTTGCGCCACCCGCGGCAGATGCCGGAGGTGCACATCACGCTCAAGCGCAAGGACCTGCGCAATGACTTTCGGATGCCCGGGGATCCGTCGGACGATGAGCGATGGGAGGATTTCTGTACACGGATGCGCGAGCTCGGGCGGGAGGACATCCCGCTGGCGCTCGAGGGTGACTCGGAAGTGATGTTCTCGCTGCACCAGGATATCGAGCTCGTGCTCGCGATCTACGGCTACGGCCAGCAGCGCCGTCCGCTGTTGGGCCCCTGGCGAGCGCTCGGTGGCTCGTGGGCACCGGAGGGCGAGCCGAAGGCCTCGATCGGGTATCTCCCGGCGGGCGGGGAGATCTCCTCTCCGGTCGAACCGGTGGCGTATCGGATCGACGACAACGAGCTCGTGATGCTCGAGGACGGGAAGTGGCGTGCGGCCGGCTGGGACTACAGCGTCGTCGGGGACTACGTGAAGGGGCTCTGGGAACAGGAGCTTCGCGCACCGGGCGGCTACGAGGTGCTGATCCCCCCGTATCGCAAGGCGATCCATGCCGCGCAGTTGCTGCCGCGGGGCAGCGAGGCAGAGGTGGACCTCACGAACTGCCCGTCGCACGCGAAGAGCGATGTGCTCACGCTGGCCCGGGATCTCGGTGGGCGGATCGAGTCCGATCCTCTGACTTCGGCGGACGCCAAGGCATGGATCCCCTGGTCAGTGGAGGCCGGCCGCAAGCTTGCGTACCTGCCGCACAAGGCGACCACGTGGCACGTGCCCGAGGCACCCGCGACGGAGGTTGCGAGGTTGTGCGCGTGAGCTTGATCGAACGACACGTCGGGAATCTGCTCGATGTCACGACCGGGATCATCGTGCACGGCTGCAATGCGCGCGGTGTGATGGGTGCCGGGGTGGCCAAGGCCATCAAGGAGCGCTACCCAGGGGCCTACCATCTCTATCGCGGCGTGTACACAGGCCCGGGGCTCACCGTCGGGAACATCATCCCGTACGAAGTTCCGACGCTTGCGGCACAGACCGAGCTGTTGATCGTCAATGCGATCACCCAGCAGGACTACGGCACCGAGCAGCGCCAGGTCAACTACGAGGGGCTCTTTCAGTGCTTCTCGCAGATCCCGTGGCTGGCCAAGGCGTATCAGCTTCACGACGTTCACTTTCCGCTCATCGGCTGCGGCCTGGCGGGCGGGGATTGGAGTGTCGTCGAGGCGATCATCACGAGCACGCTGAAGGGTCTGAACATGCACCTGTGGGTGCTCGAGGAACACTGAACGGTCCGAGCCGATCAGTGCAGAGGTCACTCACTCGCCGCGGGACATCCCGCGGCGATTTTTTATCCCTTGTCGCGAAGAAGCGTCGCACCCGGGTGCCTCGGGCGGCGTTGTGGCGGGGTGCGCGGAGGATTTTATTGGAAATTCGATCCCCTATAGGTGGGCACTGAGGATAGGGCCGCGGGGACGGCCTGCACGCAAGACGAGGACTGATCAGAGTGCGAGACATTTCAGAGCCCATCGAGTTCGACACGAAGGACCTCGACATCCGGCGCATGCTCAAGGCGCTCGAGCGAGGGGAGTTCGTGCTCTACTACCAACCACAGGTGAGCACCACGACCGGGGAGGTGGCCGGCGCCGAGGCGCTGATCCGCTGGCAGCATCCGAGCCGCGGGCTGCTCGTTGCCGGGATTTTCCTGCCTGCGCTGCAGGACCTGCGCTTTGCGCGTCGCGTGGGGGAGTGGGGGATCTGGCAGGCGCGACAGGACATCGAGCGGTGGCGGCGCGCAGGGCTTGCGAGTGTGCCGGTGGCCGTGAACATGCACCCTGAGCACATCGCCGAACCGTACTTTGCCGCGTCATTCCTCGCCGCCTCCGGCGGACTGATCGACATCGAAATCGTCGAGGAGCCCGGAAATGAGCAGACTCTGGTGCCGTCGCTTACCGCGTTGCGCGCCGAAGGCGTGCGCGTGGCGCTCGATGACTTCGGGATCGGCTATTCCTCCTTCGGTCGACTGATCGAGCTGCCGATCGACATCATCAAGATCGACAAATCGTTCGTCTCGGCGCTCACCCGAAGTCGATCGCTCCCGCTGCAGACCCGTACACGACGGATTCTCTCCACCCTTGGAGCGCTTGCGCGTCTGTGCAGGTTCACTACCATCGCCGAGGGAGTCGAGACTCGGGCCGACTTCGAGGCGGTCCGTGCCCTCGGGATCGACCAATCACAGGGCTATCTGCACAGCCCAGCGGTGAGCGCCGATGCCTTCGAGCGCTTCCTGCGTCCGAGCTCGGCGGCCCCGATCGCTGTGGCTCGAAGCGCCCGAGGTGTGATCGAGGCTCCGCGGCGGGAGCGCTCATGAGCGAGAGCCTGGCGAAACGATGCGATGCGCTCGCCGAGCGCATCGTGCTGCCGGCCTTCGCGATATCCCGCGAGGACTTTCTCAGCGCCCCGGTGCTCGCGCTCACGCGCACCCTTGATGATGAGACCCGCCTCTCGATCTCGCTCCTCTCGGCGCTGCTGCTTTTCGTGACCCGTTACGAGCGTGCCGGTGCGCACGGCGCGGTGCAGGACCCAACGCTGAAGGGGGTCTACCGGCTGCTCAGCACCGGGGGGCTGCTGCGCCCCGATCTGCCGTTCGAGGCCCGGGCGGCCGAGAGTGAGGTCCCGCTCGCGGTGTTCGTGCGAGTGCGCGAGATCGCCCGCGGGGGCGCTTGCGATGCCGAGTCGATCGCACGCCAGGTCGAGTGGGGACAGATTGAGCAGCGCATGCACGAGGCGATTGCGCTGCGCGATGATCAGCGCGCAATGGTGGTCTCGATCATCCGCTGCGTGCTCGAGCGATGCGTCAGCGGTGGGGCCTGGGCGCACGAGGGCGCCCAGGAGCGGCGAACGGCGGTTGCGGCACCTCCCTTGTCCGCTTAGGTCGCACTCGGCTCTCAGGGTAAATAAACCGCGGCGGGCCATTGAACAATAGCCTCGGAGGTTTCTCGGTAACTTGTTTGCCCTCGGGCAGCGGTATAAAATATAAAAACTGGATTCAGGCGCGAGGACTCGCGCAAGGGTTGGACGCTGTGCTGCTGCTGATCGATCAGGACAACGTGCTCGCGGATTTCACCCGGGTGATCTACACGGAAATGTGCGCCAGGGGCCACAGGGGACAGGCTATCCCGCCGGCGAAGCAGACCAGCTACCCACTCGAGGACCACTATCCCCCAGAGCTTCTCGGGGAGCTGAAGTCGATCTACACCGCCGAGGGCTTCTTTCGCAGCCTGCCGCCGATCGAGGGGGCGATCCAGGCGGTGAAGGAGATGGTGAGCGAGGGGATCGACGTGCGCATCTGCACATTCCCGATCCAGGCGTATCGCAACTGCGTCGGGGAGAAGTATGAGTGGGTCGAGCGGCACCTCGGGTCCGCGTACACGACCCGGATGATTCTGACGCGCGATAAAACCATCATCGCCGGCGACGTGTTGATCGATGACAACCCGGATATCAGCGGCTCACGAACGCCGTCATGGAAGCATATCGTGTTCGATCAGCCGTACAATCGCGCCGTCGCGGGGCCGCGGCTTCAAAGCTTGGCGAACTGGCGTGCTGTGCTCGAGCCGATGTATGCGAACCGGCGGTATAGTGCCGGATCGGCCCGGGAGATCATCGGGGCTGGATTCTGAAATGCAGCGTGTTGGGCGCTACTGCCGGTCGGCGCGGCGTGCGGTCTTTTGATGGTGTCGGTGGTATCCAGAGGAGCCTAGATGTTCTTTCTCCTATTTCCCATTGTACTAGGGGTCATCCTTTTTTCGATTGTCGAGCAACATCGAAAAAAGCAGCGGATGAGGGAGCAGGACTACGACTGGTACAAATCAGCACACCCTGATCTGGTCACCGAGCGGGGCGTGAAGTGCGCGTGTTGTGGGAATTCGCGCATCAACGCACGAGCTCTCATGCGGCACACTTACATGAGGGAGCACTACTGCGTTCAATGTGGTACAACGTTGTATTACTCCCCAGAGGGCTGACCTCACGCATCCCGCACACGGTGGCACGGCGGGATGTCTCCGTGCCCAACTGAGCGGCGCGGTCGTAGTCGAGACGGCACGAGACCAACGGTCTCGGAATTCACGCGCTACCGCAGCAGCGGATGGGCGGTTTTGTAGAAGCTGGGCACGGCTTCGCGGAGTACTTCGAGCCCGTTGTAGTGGCAGCGGGCGAAGTAGGTGTACCCGGTGAGTTCGTTCTCCGCGCGCCCCGTCTTGCCGGCAAAGCCGAAGTAGTCATTACCTGAGAAGAACGCGACGCTCTCGTGCGGGTAGAACGTAATGAGATCGGCGTCCGTGGGGCCGATTGAGGCTCCGGTGTGTATCAGCGTGATCGCGAACTCGTTGAGCCAGCCGAGCATGCGCATATCCAATGTGTTCGGTCCACCGAGCTTCTGTGGCCATTCATAGGTCACTTGGGCCCTTCCGTCTGACTGGAGGGTGATGACTGACTTTGCGAACCCGTCGCGATGGGGTGGGTATAGCTTTGGGTTCGGGATGCGCCGGTGCGAGTCGATCGCGGCAAGCCGATCTTTCAAGTCGACGCCGTAGATGATGCCGACGCCCCTTGCAGGCCCACAGGTAATGGTGAGCACGGTGCGGCTGGCGTGCGCGGCCGGCATGCCCACGAGGCCCCCGATCATTGCGGCGGCGATAAAAACGCGCTGATGCATAGAGCCCCTCTGCTGCCCATCGGATTCTTCTGGCCCGGTTCCTATAGGGGAGGCAGGTCCCTACTGAAACAAGGTATTGCATGCGACAGTATCTCGATACTTTACGCCTCGTGCTCGATGAGGGCACGTGGCTCGAAAGCCGCACCGGCATCCGGCGGATCAGCTTCCCCGGGGTGTCCATGCGGTTCGACCTGGCGAAGGGCTTTCCGGCGGTCACGACCCGCAAGCTCGCCTTCAAATCGGCGATCGGAGAGCTCTGTGCGTTCCTTCGGGGCGCAACATCGGCGGCGCAGTTCCGGGCGATGGGCTCCTCGGTGTGGGACCAGAACGCGAACAAGAATCACGCCTGGCTCGAGAATCCCTATCGCGCCGGCGAGGACGATCTCGGCCCGATCTACGGGGCGCAGTGGCGCTCCTGGGATGCGTACAAGGTGCTGCCGAGCGATGCGCGTGCAAAGGTGGTCGATGCGGTGCGTCGCGGCTACAAGAGCCTCACGTACTTCGACAACATCAATCAGGTGGAGCTCGGAGGCGATGCGCTCGCGGTCTATGGGCTCTATCACCGCAAGATCGATCAGCTGCGGGAGTGCCTGGACACGATCATGTCCAATCCGGACGATCGGCGGATCCTGTTCCACGCATGGAACCCCGCCGAGCTCGATGAGATGGCGCTTCCGCCGTGTCATCTGCTCTACCAGTTCCTGCCGAATTCGGCGAGGCGCGAGCTCTCGATGAGCGTGTACATCCGCTCGAACGACCTGGGCCTGGGTACGCCGTTCAACATCTGCGAGGCGGCGGCGCTGCTGGCGCTCGTGGCGCGGCTCACCGGGTACAGCGCCCGCTGGCTCGCCTACTTCGTAGGCGATGCCCACATCTACGAGAACCAGCTCGAGATGGTCGAGGAGATGCTCAGACGCGAGCCGTATCCGCCTCCGCGCCTGGTGATCGCCGAGCGGGTGCCGGAGTACCGCGTGAGCGGGGTCTACGCGCCCGAATGGCTCGACCGGGTGGAACCGGAGGATTTTCGCCTTGCGGGGTACCGGCATCATGCGCCGCTCACTGCGGCCATGGCGGTCTAGGGGCTCGTGAGATGAAGCTGAGCGAAGCGTTGCAGCGGCTCGAGCGGATCGGAGCGCTCGGCGGCGATCCGGATCTCGTGGTGACGGTGCAAAGCGAGGGCGGCCTCGGCGGCACTGCCGCGGTTGCGGTCACGGGGATCCATGCCGGGATCGACTGGGACGCGGGCAAGGTGCTGATCAGTACCGAGCGGGCACTGACGGGACTTTCGGCCGATGACGTCGAGGCGATCCGTGCGAGTGTACGCCGGGGCGGCTCCTGGCACGCCTACCAGGCGCACAAGCGTCTGCGCGAGCGGATCGCCGAGCTGGAGCGGCAACTCGCCGAAGCACGCGCGGCGATGAAGTAGTACTCCCACCCCCCGGCCACGCGCCGGGGGTTTTTATTTCCGCCACTTCCGCGCGAAATCCTCGGCGCTTTGCCGGGCACCGCTCCCTATAGACCTGCAGGTCATTAAAACAGGTCATAGGAGGGTGCATTGCAGACATCTCAGTCTGTACGCCAAGGGGCGATCGTGGCGGACATGTGGCTGCCTGGATTCGGTCCCGATGAGAATCCCCTGGAGAGCCTCGGCTCGGATGAGCAGGGTGAGAGCGAGCCGGTCGCGGCGACCCCGGTGCTCGAGCGGGACCCCCCGCGCAGCATTTGGGAGCAACTCGATCGGGCGGTCTTCTCCGGCCTCGCCGGCGAGGTGACGAAGTACCAAGCAAACGTGAAGGCCATCCGACTCTTGCGTGAGCTCGAGGCGGCCGGCCGCACACCGACGGCGGAGGAGCGTCGCACGCTCAACCGCTACACCGGCTGGGGAGGTCTCCCCAGCGCGTTCAACGAAGAGCAGAGCGAGGCGGCCTGGGTGGCACGCGCGCAGGAGCTGCGCGAGCTGCTCGGGGAGGCGGAGTACGTCTCGGCAAAGGACAGCACCCCGAACGCGCACTACACGGCCCTCGAGGTGATCGAGGCGATGTGGTCGATGGTGCAGCGTCTGGGGTTTCGAGGCGGGAGGATCCTCGAGCCGGCGGCGGGCGTCGGGTATTTCCTCGGCGGCATGCCGGGGCAGATCGCCGAGCGCTCGCAGATCACCGCAGTTGAGCTCGATCAGCTCTCGGCACGGATGCTGAAGGCGCTCTACGGCGCTCACGGGGTGAGCATCACCCAGGGGGCGTTCGAGGGCGCGCGGTTGCCCGAGGGGTTCTTCGATCTTGCGATCGGCAACGTCCCCTTCGGTAACTACAAGGTCGCCGAGATGAGGAACGTCGCGTATCAGGACTTCCTGATTCACGATTACTTCTTCGCCAAGGCACTCGATCTGGTCCGGCCCGGCGGTCTCGTCGTGTTCATCACGTCCTCCGGGACGCTCGATAAGCAGGACGAACAGGTGCGTCAGTACCTTGCCTCCAAGGCGACTCTCGTGGCGGCCACGCGGCTTCCGCAGAGCACCTTCCAGGCGATCGCCAACACCAGCGTCACCACCGACATCGTGATCCTGCAAAAGCCGCTCGCGGCCCGGCAGTCCTGTCCTTCCTGGATGGGGCTGTGGCAGATCCCGCACGACTCCCCGCTCTACGGGGAACCGCCGTACTACAGCCACCTGGAATGGAAGATGCGCGCGAACGAGTACTTCGTTCGGCATCATCCGGAGCGGGTGATCGGCAAGCTACAGCTCGTCGATAACGGGTACGACAAGGCGGTGGGGTGCGTGTTCGAGGGTGACCTCGAGGCTGCGCTTGCCGGTCAGGTCGAAACGCTTCCCGCGGGGCTTTATGCCGAGCGTGAGGCGGTAAAGACCGAGCCGGGGCGGGCAACCCGTGATCTTGCTCCTGGGGATGCGCGTCTTGGCTTTCGGGTCGTGGACGGGCAGCTCTTCGAGTGTGATGGCGAGAAGCTCGTGGCGGTCGAGGTGCCGGCAGCGAAGCTCGCGCGCATCGAGGGCCTGGTGGGAATCCGCGATGCGGCCCGTGCGCTCGTTGAGGCCCAGCCGGTCACCGAAAGCGATGCGATCCTCGTGCCACTGCGGGCGCGGTTGAATGCCCTGTACGATGCGTTTACCGAGAAATTCGGGTGCATCAGTGACAAGGCCAATCGAGCGGTGTTCCGTGAGGATGCGGACTGGCCGCTGCTGCTCTCGCTCGAGAACGTCGATGAGGAGAAGGGCATCTGCGAGAAGGCGGATCTCTTCACCCGACGCACGGTGGGCGTGACCGCTCGACTCGAGCGGGCAGACAGTGCCAACGAGGCGTTGCTCGCGGTGCTGGCCGAGACCGGCAGCATCGATGAGGGGCGACTCGGGGAGCTGCTCGATCGGGCCGGCATCGATGTTCTTCGAAAACTCGAGGAGTGCGGGGCGGTGTTTCGTGACCCGGCAACGGGCCGATGGGAAACTGCCGATGCGTATCTCTCGGGCGATGTGAAGGAGAAGCTGGCCGTGGCGAGAGCCGCGGGGAGTGAGTACCTGGGCAATGTCGCTGCGCTCGAGGCTGTGATTCCCCCGGATCTTGCTCCTCACGAGATCGGTGCGCGCATCGGCTCGACCTGGATCCCGACGAGCGACTACGAGGCGTTTCTCGATGAAACCTTCGGCTCAGGCACGGGGAACGGGGTCACCTTCAGCGCCGTGGCTGGGGCCTGGGATGTCAATCCCAGCTGGAGCGCGGAGCGCTCCGTGGCGGCGACGCAGACGTATGGAACAGGCCGGGTGAATGCGCTCACGCTCTTTGCGCAGGCGCTCAACCAGCAGGTTCCGACGGTCTACGACGTCGACCCTCGCGATCGCGACAAGCGAATCGTGAATCAGGCCGAAACGCTCACCGCACGGGAAAAGCAGCAGGAGCTCAAGGCGAAGTTCGTCGAGTGGCTGTGGTCGGATGAGGCGCGTGCGCTTCGCCTGACTCGCATCTACAACGACGGGTTCAACAATCGGGTCGAACGGAAGTACGACGGGTCACACCTCGTGCTGCCGGGCTTCTCGAATTGCGTGCCGCTCGGAGCACACCAACGAAGCGCCATCTGGCGGACCGTGGTGTCCGGGACGAACACGCTGCTGGCGCACGCGGTGGGGGCGGGCAAGACGTTCGAGATGGTCTGCGCAGGCATGGAGCTGCGTCGGCTCGGCAAGGCGAGGAAGCCCTGCCATGTGGTTCCGAACCACATCCTCGAGCAGTACACCGCGGAGTTCCTGCGGGCCTACCCGGGGGCGAAGGTGCTGATGGCCACGAAGGACGATCTCGCAGGGGATCGGCGTCGGACACTGCTCTCGCGGATCGCCACGGGGGATTGGGATGCGGTGATCATCACCCACTCATCCTTCGAGCGTATCCCGCCGAGCCAGGCGTTCATGGAGTCGTTCATCAATGCGGAGCTCGAGCGGATCGAGGACGCATTGCGGCAGATGCGCTCGGCCAGTCGTGGCAACCGCATCGTCAAGGAGCTCGCCCGGGCGAAGAAGCAGTGGCAGGCGAAGCTGCTGAAGCTCTCCCGCAAGGACAAGAAGGACGACATCCTCACGTTCGAGGACCTCGGCATCGACTGGCTCTTCATCGATGAGGCGCATTTCTTCAAGAACCTCTACAGGCTCTCGAAGATGACGCGTATCGCGGGGTTGCCGAACAGCAACTCCGAGCGCGCGTTCGACCTCTTCGTGAAGACGCGCCTGATCATGGAGCAGCGGGGGGACTCGAGCGGCCTCGTGTTCGCAACGGCAACGCCGATCGCGAACTCCATGGCGGAGCTGTGGGTCATGCAGCGCTACTTGCAGCCACGGACGCTCGAGCGCTACATGGTCGATGCATTCGATACCTGGGCAGGGTCTTTCGGTGAGTCGGTGACGGCTCTCGAGGTGGCCCCGGATGGCAGCGGGTACCGGATGCATACACGCTTCTCTCGGTTCGTGAACCTGCCGGAGCTGATGACGATGTTCCGCGAGGTGGCCGACATTCAGACCAAGGAGGATCTGAATCTGCCGACACCGAAGGTGCGACGCGAGACGGTGACGGCGAAAGCCTCTGGGCTGCTCAAGAGCTTCGTCAAGACGCTCGTTGAGCGGGCGGAGCGGATCCGAAGCGGACAGGTCACTCCTCAGGTCGACAACATGCTCGCCGTGACGAACGATGGCCGCAAGGCCGCGCTCGATATGCGACTTGTTGGCCCGATGGCGGGGGATGATCCTGAAGGCAAGGTGACGCTCTGCGCCGATACGGTGCACCGGATCTGGGAGTCGACGGCCGAGCGCAGGGGCACGCAGATCCTCTTCTGCGACCTCTCCACCCCGACGAACGATGGACGCTTCAACGTCTACAGCGACCTGAAGCAGAAACTCGTCGCACGAGGAGTACCGGCGGCCGAGATCGCCTTCATTCACGACTACGAGAGCGATGCCGCCAAGGCAAAACTCTTCAAGGCCGTGCGCGAGGGGCGGATTCGGGTGCTGCTCGGCAGCACCGGGAAGCTCGGGGTCGGGACGAACGTGCAGACACGGCTCGTCGCGCTGCATCACCTGGACGCCCCCTGGCGGCCGGCTGATATCGAGCAGCGTGAAGGGCGGATCGAGCGGCAGGGCAATCTCAACGAGGAGGTCACCCTGTACCGGTACGTTACCGAAGGAAGCTTCGATAGGTATCTGTGGCAGACGCTCGAGACCAAGGCGAAATTCATCGCTCAGGTCATGCACGGGGATACCGGGCTGCGTAGTGCCGAGGAGGTCGAGCTCGCCGCGCTCTCCTACGCCGAGGTGAAAGCCCTGGCGTCGGGGAACCCGATGGTGCTCGAGAAGGCCGGTGTCGATGCGGAGCTGGCGAAGCTCGCGGTGCTGAAGTCCCAATGGGACCAGCAGCAGTGGGCCAATCGCCAGGAGGTCGCATCGCTTCCCGGGAAGATCGCCTGGAAGGAGGAGCGGATCGAGGCGTACGGCGCCGACATCGCCTCCCGGGTGGATACCTCCGGGGCGCACTTCTCGATCGAGATCGAGGGCAGTGCGTACACCGATCGGGAAGTCGCCGGCAAGGCACTCGCCAAGGCCATCCGCGGGATGCGTCTGCGCGAGGTTCGACCACTCGGACGCTTCGCGGGCTTTGCGCTCTCGGTGCACTCGGGGGATCGGCGGGCCGATGGCAAGGAACTGGTCCTCAGCGGACGGATCGAGCACCGAGCCTTTGCGGGCGCGGCGGGCGATCGTCTCCTGGAGGAGCTGGAGCTCACCGTCTCTGGGATGGAGAAGGCGCGCGAGCGGTGCGCTGCGCGTCTCGCCGAGGACAAGCAGCGTCTCATTGACCTTCGGGTCGAGATTGGCAAGTCCTTCGCCCAGACCGAGCGGCTTGAGTGGTTGCGGACCCGTCAGCGCGAGATCGAGCAAGCGCTCGATATCAGCAACGGGGATGCAGGCGCTGCGGAGGGTTCGGAGCTCTCCGAGGCCGCGTGAGCGACGTTGATCGATTGGACCCCGGGGCTTGTCCCCGGGGTTTTTTATTGCGGCGCAGGGCTCGCTACAGACAGCCAGGACACTAGAACGAGGACGATGCCGAGATGATCAACCGGATGTACCGGCGGATAAAAACCGCACTGCGGCTGATGCTTACCGCGCGGGCGATGTACGAGGCGCTGTGCGCGATCAAGGCGTACGACCGGGACACGTTCCTGTTCCCCGAGGACCCGCCGGCGGGCGAGGACTACGAGGAGATCTTCGCGATTGCAATGAACGCGCTCGATAAGGTCGAGCAGGCCCGGGAGCCCTGGTACCAGGTCGACCCGATCGCCGAGGCTGCCGAGGAGGATGGCAATGCGTGAGATGAGGCGAATCCGGACCTGGACGGTCCATTTCGGATCGCTCAGGAGTGTGTACTACACGTCGCACCATGCCGATCAATTCGCGCGCGCACTGACCCGGAACGGGACCCCCTGGCGCATGGAGGTGGGCCATGAGTGGGTCTAGGACCGAACCCGTGAGGGATACGAGCGGCGTGGACCTGGGGCCGGCACACCCGGAGGTGCTTGCGCTCGCGCGAGGGCTTTCGAGCGCCGTTCTGCGCGATGAGGCGCCACAGGAGGACGGCTTCGACATCAGTGGCGGAATGTATGGCACGCACGTGTCGCTCTGGCTGCGCCGGTTGGCCACGGACACCCTGAATGCGAGGCTTCGCCAGGAGCGGCTGCTCAGGGCCGCCAGGGTGGCACTGCGCTACCTGCACACGCGTGACCAGGCGGCAGACGTCGTGTGCCAGCAGCTCGAGCGGGCGCTCGCGGAGTTCGAAGCGCCTTCGGAACTTGCGGGAACGCGCACCGAGGCACTGATGCCGCGAAGCACTGGCTGATGATTCGCCCTCCTGCACAGCGCAGGAGGGCTTTTATTTGGCTGCCGTTCGCTAGAGACCAGGCAGGTCACTATTGCGGAGGGCGCGCTATGCCGCCTATGTTTCAACCCGGCGATATCGTCTTTGCCCCGTGGCGGGCCGAAGACGGTAACGAGAAATACCGGTACATGGTGGTGCTCGCGTGGAGTGCGGCCCTGGGCATGTATGCCATGTGGGTCAGCAGCATCAAGGAAGGCCAGCAGGGAGGTCTGTATGCGTTCACCGAAAATGAACGCGAACAGGCTGGATTCCCTGTGCCATCTCGATACGATCCTCATCGGGTGATCCGGTTCCGCCCTGAGCACATCAGAAGCGGCATCGTTCATTCGAAGCCCGGTCGGCTGAGCCGCAAGGCGATGGAGCGGATCGAGATCGCGGTGTGCCAAGCACGGCCAATACCCCGAGAGTACTGAATTGAAGCGCCGCGGATCCCGCGGCGCTTTCTTTACCCCGGGACGCCCGAGGGGCTACCGCCGCCGGGGTGCGTCGGTCGGCGCCTTCTTCAATGTGCTCATGGGCCAGCCGTGATATTCAACGAGCGCGCGCAGGAACGTCCGGAAGATTGCCGGGTGCATCCGCTCGCGGCCCGACTCCCAGCCGCGCCACTCCTTGATCGTCGAGAGGCAGAGCCGTGCCGCCTCACCCTGACTGAGCTTCGATTGCCGCCGCAGCTCCTTCAGAACCTGAGGCATCTCCTCGCGTGAGGGGGGTTTGTGCTTCGACGCGCCGGCATGGATGTTCTCGGCGATGTACTGTTGATGCATCAGGAAGGGAAGCATTCCGGCGCTGTTGGGCTTTCGCATGTGCAAATCTCCATTCGCCCTCCCGACGGGGGAGAGCGTACATGGGGAGCGCGCTCGGCGCCTTTTCGTTATTTTTTATATTTTATACCCTTCCAAGGTACGCGTCAACCTGCGACTCGAGAGCAGTGACAGTCGATAGGCGGGCAGTACCGTTCGGTTCGAGTTCCTCAGCGGCTCGATGCTATGGGGTAGGCGTCTGCGAGTTCCTCAAGAAACAACCTGTACAGGCTCGCTGGCATCGGTCCGCGCCCGCCCTCCCATGCCTTCCACGAACTCGCCCCGTCCGGCGGCGGTCCTTTTTATTTCCCACGCCAAATTCCCTAGAGACTCTCAGGTCAATAGGCAGCGCATGCTGCGAGGGTACGACATGAGAGAAATCGCAAGATACGCCACGTTCACCACCCAGGAGGGTGCGCTGTGACCGTACGAATAGTGCTCACCGAGGCACAGGTCCAGGCGCTGCAGTACGCGGATGCGATGGAGCGCAGCTCTACCGAGGCCGATCGGGCACTCGCCGCGGCACTCTCTGCCGAAGCGGGTGCACTCCTGTTCGAGCCGCGCGATGCCGGGGTACTGCGTCGTGCGATCCAGGCGTTGGACGCCGTGGGTGCGATGGAGGAGGGCTTCGACCCGGAGTACTCCGAGGAGTGGCAGCAGCACTGCAAGACGCTTGCAGAGCTTGCCGCCAGCGTTCATCGGTATGAGAGGTCGCACGCGCACAGCCGCGGTGGTCTTTCGCTCTGAGCAACTGACACCGCCGCGGGGGATTCCTCGCGGCGGTATTTTCATCTGTGGAGCGCAAAAACCCCGGGGCGAAGGCCGTCCCGGGGTGATCGAGTCAGATTGGAAGCTCCAAGAGCAGTTCCTCGACGTTCACGACCGGCTCGAGGGTGTCGTGCACCTGCTGGTCCCTGGCGAAGGCGAGACGCTGCTCGGGCGTGAGATGGGCCCACATCCGGCGCAGGAATACGCACAGATCGCCTGGTTCGTGGTCGCCGTCGGAGATGTCCCCGTGGCGCTCGGCCGCATCGATGTAGAACTCCACGTCGAGCAGCCGGGTCTTCTTGTGTCTTGGCATACCGCTCCTTTCGTTAATGGCCTGATCGGCTATAGCGAACGGCCGCGGGCATTCCGGGAGGGGCCTCTAGCGAAGCGGTGTCGGCTCGGAGGCCGGTTGCCTCTTTTCCGCCCGAGCGCGCGGCCTCGCTGGGCGCAGGCCTGCTCGGTACTGGATCGCGCTGTAGAGCCCGATGGCGAAGATCATCGCGATGCCACCGACGATCATTGCCGGGCCGTTCTCTCGATAACCGCTCATGTGGTTGGCAATGACCACCGTGACGGCAGTTCCGACGCTCATGAACATCAGCGCATTGACCGGGGTGATCACCCGCGCGCTGCGGTTCCAGAGAATCAGCGGCACTGCGCCGGCGAGGATGCCGAGGTAGAGGTATGCGGGAGATCCGGCGAGGACCGCCCCGATGTGCGGGGCCGGCAGCACGTGCGCGCCGATCGCAAGCACATCGATGAGGGCGAATGCGGCGGTGCCGAGCACGAAGGTGATCGCAGAGAACTTCAGGACCGACCAGGTCGTGAATTTCCGAAACAACACCGTGTACCACATCCAGCACGCGGTACCGCAGAGCACGAGCACGCCGGCGGTGAGGCTCTGCAGCGTGAACAGGCCGGAGACGCCGCCGCCAGAGATCATGAGCGCAAGGCCCACGTAGGCGGCGATGACGAGCGCGAGCTCGAGAAGGCCCGGAACGCTGGCCGCCTGAATGAGGCCCGCGAGCTCCCAGAGCACCATCAACGCCATGGCGTACACCGCGGTGAGCTTGGCGGCATTCGAGCCGGTGCCCGCCAGGTGCTCGCCGACGAAGGTCAGGATGCCAAATCCGACAACGCCGATGATCCCAGTGCAGGCGGCGAGCACGAGCTCCCGACGGGAGACTCTGAACGCGTGGGGGCCCTCGATCGCGAGCAGACCTGCGGCCGCGACGATCGCAATGATGACGTTGCGGATCACTCCGATGGTGACAGGATCGACGGTTGCCATGGCTCTCCCGTAGACAGGATAGACGGTGCCCCAGAGCGCGACTGCCGCAAGGCAGCTCGCGAGGGCAAGGAGGTAGCCGGCGAGGCGCGGCCGGCGGCGGGCCGGCTCTGCCGGCCGGACACGCACGGCGTGGCACTGCACGCGCGTGGGGGTAAAGCAGCTGCCATCGGCCATCGGTTCGTCCGCCTTACAGGTGCTCGCCGAATGCCGCATCGATGAGCGCTCCGTTCATCTGTGGGCTTGCGGCCGCGAAGAGGACGACGCGGGCGATTTCCTCTGGGGTCGCGAGTCGTCCCTCGCTCATCAACGGCTCGAACATCCGGTGCCGCTCTTCTCCATAGAGCCCGCTGAGCATGGGCGTCTCGGTCGGCCCTGGACACACACACAGCGCATGGATCCCCGTGCCGTAGAGATCCTTGGCGGTGGCGCGCGCAAGGCCGAGCAGGGCGTGCTTGGCGGTGACGTAGCTGAGGCTGCCGGAGACCCCCTTGTGCGAGAGCGTCGAGCCGATATAGATGATCGAGGACCCGCGCTGCATGCGCGGGATCACCAGTTCGTTCAACCGTGCCGGGATCAGCGTCGAGAGCTCGAGGAGCGCGGACATCTCGGCGATGCGTGGGGCTTGCGCGGTGTCGTTGAACGAGAAGGCCGCGTTGTGCACGAGTGCGATGCGCCGGGCGAGGCGGGTGTGACGCTTCAGCGTGGTCTGGGTGAATGCGAGGGCGCTGCGCCTCCAATCACGCACGAGATCGACCTGCACGGACTCGATCCTCGCGCGCTCATCGGGCGAGAGCGGCTCGCGCATCCCGGATCTCGAGAGGTTGAGCACCGCCCAGCCCTCGCGCGCGGCCTGGCGCGCTACGGCGGCGCCGATCCCGGAGCCGCCGCCGGTGACGATCAGCAGTCCGGCGCCATCCCTTTCCATCGTCGGGTCAGCGCTCGACATCAGGCCGCCCCCATTTCGAAGTCGCCCCCTGGCCAGGCCCGGAGCTGATGCGCACCGAAACGGATCGCACCAGGGGCATGATCTCTCCGGGGAGCGACTCGAGCAGCTCCCCGAGGAAGAGCATCGAGAGCTCCTCGATCGTCACATTCGTGATGGGCAGCGGATACACGTCGTGCGCCGGCAGGAGCATTTCCTCGCCGGCGAAGCGGATACGCACCTGTTTGCCTTCCTCGACAATCTCGAGGTGCGGATTCTTCTGCGCGAGCAGCACCTTCTCATCGAGCCGGTCGCAAATCGCCTGCACGTGGCGTTTGAGCACCGCGTAATCGCACGCGAGGCCCTGGTCGGGGACCTCCGTGGTGAACACGGCCCCGACGGCGAAGTTGTGCCCGTGCAGGTTCTCCCGGTCGGTGGAGGAGAAGATCGTGAAGTGCCCCGCGGAGAACTTCATGCGCTCCTTGGACAGGTCTACCTCGACGGTGCGCATCACGCGGTCATCCATTTGTGCTCGGGGTTTTCCTGATCGAGCAGCTCTTTGGCGAGACGCTCATGGTCGAACGTCTGCTCGGAGTCCTCGGAGAACCGCGGGCGCACCTTCGTCAGCATCGTGCGCGCGATGCGCTGCCCGAGCAGCTGCACCATCTGGGGCTTGTCGCTGAAGATCTGCAGCACACCGTGGTAGCCGTTGCCGTCGTGCGCGAAGGTGAGCTGCGCTGCGCCAGACTCGAGGCCGCTCAAGAACGCCTCGGTGCCGGCCCGGTAGAAGTAGTAGAGGGTCGAGTCCTTGAGTATCGCGACGTCGGAGGCCCAGGCAGCAACCTGCGTCCCATCGACGCGGTGCGATGTGCCATGCACCCGGTAGCCGTCCGGGCCGTACTCGATCTTCACAATCGAGATGGCCGTGGCGTTGTTGCTGGTGGCCATCTTGCGCGGCGTGTCGGACCAATACCCCTCGATGCGCGGATCACGTACCGGCGTCGGCGCGGCGGCGTCGACCTCACCGCGCTTGCCGCGGCGGATAAAAACGACGGACACCAGAAGTGCGGAAGCCGCAATGACGACCCCTAGGATGAGCGATGACATAGTTGTGTCTCTGCCGTGGTGGAGGGTTCATTTCTGTAGGCAGCGGCGACGCTGTTTTTCTTTTTATCCGCACGCCGCGGCGCATTACGTCACATCGGGGGCGCTCCTCGGGTCGCATGCGTGCGGATTGCGCGTCACTCCCGCCGGGCCGGTGCCTATAGGCCGGGCAGGGCATCAGTGCGGCATCAGCCGCCAGGAGAGTGACTTGGCCAAGGTGATACAGCTGAGCGCCGAGAGCGCTGAGCGCGAGGTACTGCTCGATACCCGCCCGCGCCCGTACCGTGGGTACTCCATGGTGGCAAGCGTGGGGCGGGGAGTTCCGGCCGAGCGGATGGCGCGGGTGGAGGTGTTTCAGGATGGCTTTCCGGCGCGCGTACTGCGCCAGCCGGTGCATCGGATTGCGTCGTTCGAGGGGGAGTTCCATGCCATGGTCGATGAGTGGGTGGCCCAGGGCCCGGTGCAGCCGACCGTGCTCGAGATGCATCAGGCGGACCATCAGGCGGTGATAGACGCCGGATTCGGCTCGCCCGGCGAGCTGCTGGCGGCGTATAAGCGCCTGGCCGGATCGACGGCTCGCCCGGGCGGTGTCGGGTGGTTGTGCAGGCACAGGAAGAGCGGGCGGATCTACCAGATCCACTACGCGGTGCGCGATTGCACCAATCGCCGGGACGGAACCGTGATGGTGGCCTACTCGGTCGCGGGTCTCGAGCGGCCGACGTTCGTGCGCGAGGCATCCGAGTTCGCTCGGAAATTCGAAGTGTCCGAGGAGGCGCTGACTCGTGCGGTCGGGGAGATGAGCGATGCGATCGAGGTTCGCGAGTGAACGCCATCCAGTTCATCGAACCGGCGCGCTGCGCAGAGGAGGCGTTCGAAATGGTGCGCGTTCTCGCAGCCCAGGACGGGTGCATCGCGGCGCGCGTGATCGGAGATGGCGCTGGCCGTCCGTTCTCGGCTCAGGCGCTCTTTGAGCTCGGGGAGACTGATCGGCCGCAGTGGCTGCCCGACGGATGTCGTCAGGTGGCCGTGCCCGGCGCCTTCCCACTCGCCGTGCAGGTGGCGTTGTAGATCGACGTGTCGGAATCGCGCGCCCGGGCTTTCCCGGGCGCATTTTTTTTGTGCCCGGAGGGTTCCTATAGGCAAGCAGGCCCCTATCCGGGAGATATCCGAGATGTTCAGGTTCAAAGCGAAAGCAGAGAGTGGCGAGATCGTCGAGGGCGAAGTTCAGGCGCAGAGTGCCGATGAGGCGGTGATCGAGGTGCGTTGGCTCGTCGGTCCGCATGCCGTCGTTCTTCAGCTTGAGCAGGCCAGAGGGTGAGCCGCAAAACGTTCGACACTTTTGCCGAAGCGCTCGAGTACTACCGGGACGACGCGGACATCCGCTACCCGGTCGCGGTGGAGATCGACCAGAGCGCGCGCACCGCCACCCTTCGCACCGGCCAGGTGGAACCCCCGTTCAACGATGCCCACGTGGTGATCTGGCCGGCCAAGGACTGGCGCGGTGAGGTGGAGCCCGTGAAAGTGTGGGCAGAGGAGTACTGAGGCGCGGGCGGTGCGATACCCGAGCCGATTTCACGCGCGCCCGGGCTTCCCCGGGCGCTCTTTTCGCCCGCCGTGTTTCCGAATGAGCTTCGGCAACCTGTCAGGCGGCATTCAGTCTGCGGAAATAGAATGGATGGTGTGGGGTGGCGCAGAGGATAGTGTGAGATGGACAGTGCAGTGACGCGTTACCCGGCCGGCCCGCGCGTGCTGGTGTGCGGAGGCGCGGACTATGCCGATCGCACTCAAGTGTTGTTCGAGCTCGATGAGCTCAAGCCCTCGGTGGTCATCCACGAGTGCGCGCCGGCGGGCACTATAGGGGCAGCGGCGCTCTCGGCGCTGTGGTGCCGCACCGAACTGGTGCGTGAGGTCATCCATCGGCTCGAGTGGGGCGAGCGTTGCTCCAAAGGGGCAGGGCACTGCAGGGCAGATCTGATCCTCGCTTTTCCGGGCGCGAATAGAACCGCGCTCGATGCATGCGCGCAATGCTGTGACGCCCCTATCAAGGAAGTCGCCCCCTATACGCGCGTCGTGCACTGCAAACGCCATCCGTATAACGTGTACGGCGCGCGCCCGGGGCCCTTCGGCAACCCGTTCAGCCACAAGGTCGGCACGCGTGCGCAGTACCTGGTCGACTCGCGTGACGAAGCGATTGAGAGACACGAGGAGTGGTTTCTCTCGAACCCCGGCCTTGTCGAGCGGGTCAAGCGCGAGATGACCGGCAAGGTGATCGGCTGCTGGTGCGCCCCGAAGCGCTGCCATTGCGACGTCTACGCCCGGGTATGCAACGAGGCCGCCGGCCTTACTGACACGACCGGCACGCACCGCGCGCTCACGCTTCAGGGGCCATTATTTGAGCTCGAGTGAGAAGGTCGGTGAGACGCCCTGGGCGGCGAGGGCGCCGCGCCATTCACTCACGGTGAGCGTGCTCGCGGCCGCAGCCGAGCACCCCGACTGCACGTTCTCCAAGCTCGCCCTCGCCGGACGAGTGAATCTCGAGAAGCTCTTCGGCGGTACGCGCTACGAGCCGGGTACGGGCGCCGATCCGCTGGCGATCAAGCGCGGGCGGCTGTTCGAGGAGATTCTGAAGAAGGACGATTACGCCGAACTGCTGAATCTGCTCTACGAACAAGACACCGCGCTCGGGGCCTTCGGCGCCGATGCTCGCATCGCCCGACTGCGCGATCTGCCGGCGCCCGCGGGGCGCTCGGGGCTCGAGGTGCGCGCCGAGGCGACCCGCCGGGAACTTGCCAAGATTGCGCGGCGCGACTGGGATGCCCCTACCCTTGTCGATGGGGCGGTGATCCGCGCGCGCATTGGAGGGAATATCGCGTACTTCGAGGCCGACGGACTCGCCGCGGCCTCGAACGGAGCGCTGCACGTCCTCGAGGCAAAGTCGTTTCCGTTGATCGATGGGCGGTGTGACCCGCTGAAGCTTGGCGCTGCGTGTGCCCAAGCCGGGTTCTACGCGGCGCTCGTGCGCGCGCAGTTGCTCGAGGACCAGCTGCCGGTGACCACCGTCTCGGATACCGGCTTCATCGTCCTGCCGAAGAACACCCGCCTCGGGCGCGCGGTGCTGCTCAAGCAGAATCTCTCCTTCCACATCCGAAGAGCCGAGCGGCTACTCTCGCTTGCGCAGCTCGATGAGACCGTGGTGAAGCGGATCGAGGGGTATGCGTTTCCGGCCGAGAGCACCGGAGCGGCCGAGCGGATCGAGGGGCTCTCACATCTGATGGACCAGGCCGGCACGCACTATCGGCCTGAGTGCCTTGAGCACTGCGCCGCGGCGAAACTGTGCCGGGAGCGAGCGTACAAGGCCGGGCGCCTGGCGATCCTTGGCGATCAGGCGCTCCGGGAGATGAGCGGCGTTGAGTCTTTCGACCGAGCGCTCGAGCTCGCCGCCGGCGCCGATCCCCTCGAACCTGAACGCGAGAGCGCCCGCGAACTCGCTCGCGCCCGCCGGCTCTATCGCAGAGCCCTCAAGAAGGCCGGGCCGTGAGCCTGAGGGCCCTGCTCAGCGCGACTGCCTATCAGGAGGGTCGCGCGGTGCGCGGCGCGCTCGTTCGACACCGCTCGATCGAGAGCGATCCGATCTTCCTCGTGGCCTGGCAGAACGGCTTCGATCCCTTTTCCTGCGCCGCGATTGCATTTGGACAGGCGCACGCCCCGCCGGAACTGTTCCTCATCAGCGGGATGCGCGAGCGGGATCTTGAAGCGCGCGAGTTCGCGGCAGCCGCGCTGCGCTTCTGTGAGCTGTTCGAGTCCTACGGGGCCGCGGCGAGCGCGGTCGATTATCAGGGGCGCAAGCTCGAGGTGCCCGTGTGGCCTGCGCAGGTCGTGATCGCGAACCGAGCGACGCTGCTGCTGCTTGGGCGGATCGGACGCCGCCTGGCGGGCATGCAGCACCAGGATGCCGTCCTCGCCGCTCGGCTGCGTCGATTCGCGCACCACCTTCTGTGGCTCACGCGCCATGCGGATCTGCCGGGGCAGCAACTTGTGCTCTCGTGCACCGATTTTCTGAACGCGCACTGGGTGAGCGCCATGAGCGCGCTCGAGTGCGAGTCTCTCTTCGCGCTCGAGGCATGGATCGCTCCGCCGGCGCGTATGCGCGGGTTCGAGGCGGCGGTCGAGGCCGAGCGCTTCTCCGCCGGGCCGCAGCCCAAGCCCGAGGATGCCCAGACGGCGGCGCGGCTCTACGCGGCGCTCGAGCAGGCGCACAAGGGCGGTCCCGAGGGGCCGGCCTTCGAGGAGGCCCGCGATGCGCTTCGCGAGTTCTACGGTGGGCTCACGGCACCGGTATGGGCGCTGCTGCTCGAGATCGTCCGACGTGAGCGGGACATCCCAGGCGCTGCGCATCTTGCCCGGCGGATCGAGCAGGACCGGATCGCCTACGGGCTGCATCTCGAGGGGCTCGAGCGGGCGCTGAACGATCCGCGCGGAGTCCGCTTCCTCGAGAATTCGCGCGCCGCGGCGCTGCGCCGCGATGAGCTCGAGCGGGCGGCGGCGCTCCTTGAGGTCGAGGAGGCCATTGACGATCCGCTGAGGATGCTCCCGCGGGTGCTCAGCGGCGAGGCAATCGAGGGCGAGGTGCTCAGCTGCACCGTGAGCCGGACCGAGGGGGCCACGGTGGTGCTGCGCACCGAGGACCCCTGTGCCCTGCCGCCGGGGCTTGCGCTCTGGTGGAGCGGGGCGCCGTTCGGGCGGGGCTGGGAAATCGCGCGGATCGAGGCGGCCGCCGCGGGCTCGAAAATCACCCTCACGCAGCCTGTCCGCAAGGATCCGGCGGGCTGCCCGGCGATGGGCACCCGAGCGCTCTTCTCTCCGCTTTACTTCGACGATCACCTCTCCTACGGGCTCACCCTGCCCGGCCGCGCGCCCTGGACGCACCGGCCGGCGGCCTGAGGAGAATTTTTTTCGGAATTTCTCCGCCCCCGCTACCTAGAACACAGGTAGAGAGGCAGCCCACCCCCCTGGCGCTGGTTCTTCGATGCGGCGAGGCGAGATTTCTCTTGCACGCCAAGTCTTTCTGCCCGGTTTGGGTAGCCGGCCGACGAATATCGGCCGGTTTTTTTATCGCCACGCCGCGCATCCGAGTTACCCGGGAAATGCAGCATTGTGCTGCATGTCAAGGGATAAACGTTGACCGTTTATTCCGCGCGGTATAAAATAATAAAAAGTGGTTAGTTAAACCACGACAGTCACAAGACCGGCGGACGCCGGGTGCAAGATGCAAGAGGGCAATACCGTGAGTGGACGATCAGGTAGGAAACGAAGGCTGAGCGAGGACGAAGGCCAGCAGCTGCGCGATGAGTATCTCTACGGCCAGGCGTTGGCCGCCGAGGCGCAGCGATTCTCTCCGAAGGCCCTTGCCGCCAAGTACAACATCGCGCCGGCGACCATCTACGACTACGTCGAGAAGCGCCACAAGGGCGAGCCCGGCTACGAGAAGCCGCGGGAAGGCATTCGTGAAGTCGTCGCGCGCGCCCTGCCGAGCGCGACCGTCCAGGCGCTGCGTAATCTCGAGACCGGGGTTGGCGTAGCGCTGCTCGCCAGCGCGCCCTGAGGGGCGGACGCTTGGCCCAGCAGAGGCCGCAGTCGGACAGTGGTGCGGGTCGCGTGCCGCTGGCCCGCGCATACCTGGCGGCATGGAAGAAAACGCGCCGCGCGGCCGAGCGGGTCGCGCGGCAGCTCTGGCGACATCGAGGGCTGTACCGACTGCGCTATGCGCTTCGGTTCCACCAGCGCGGAATGCCCTTCAGCACCGGCCTTGCCGATTTCGACGGGGCAGGCTTCGAGCACTTCTGTGACGGATACGAGCTCGACCCGGCCGGGGCGGCCGATGAGGCGATCTCGTACTACGGGGACGGGGCATGAGCGGGACGGCCTGTACGCAGACGATGGAGGTGCTCGATCTTTTTGCGCTGCCCAGATCGGTCTCGGATGAGGAAGTCATGTTCGGGGGGCGACTCGAGGCGCTGTTGCCGGAGTACGAGACGCTGCCCGCTGCGTTCCGCGATGAGCAGGATGTCTATTCCCCCGTGGTGTGGCAGTGGTATTTCCGAGGGATACGCACCGATTGCCTGCGCCCGCGCCGCGGCATCGATGGCAAGGCGGCGTGGCGGCATCTTAGGGCGGTGATGTCGTGCTGGGACCCGACGCGCCCGCAACCGACGCACGCCCACAGGGCCGCTGGGATCGCGTACCTGATGTCGCGATGGTTCGAGCCGCCGGCGGGGCTGCATGATGACGCGTGCAGTGAAGCACGCCTTGCCTGACGGCACGCTCAGCGCCGCGGCGCAGCGGGTCCTGCGGCTCATGCTCGAGGCGGAGCTCGCCGAACAGTGGGAGGAGGCGGAGCTTGCGTGCGAAGGCGCGCAGTGCTGGGTCGGCCTCGAGCGGACCTCCAGAACGATCGTCAGCGAGCTGCTGCGGCGGGCACTGATTCGAGACTGCGGCGAGAGCGGCAAAGGCATCGAGCGCTACACGCTCAACGAGGACGGGCGGCGCGCGGCGATCGACCCGACATACCAGGTCCCAGAGCTGCACGGGAGGTGCCGATCATGAACGCGAGACCCGATTTCAGACCACCGGTGAGCCGCGGTGTGACGGTCACGGTGGCGGGGGAGAGGATCCTCGATATTGAGACGCACCATCTCAGCGGTGCGCCGATGACGGCCGAGAACGAGGCCCACGTACTCTGGGCGATCAGGCATCTGGCCGGGTTCCTCGGGCTGCCTGCGATCTGCGAGCCGGCACGCTCGTCATTCCAGGAGCGCGTGCACGCGTGGGTGGCCAAGTGCTTCGGCGAGCACAGCGCGCACGATCAGGCGGAGCGGACACACCGGTATCTGGAGGAATCGCTCGAGCTCGCGCAGGCGCTCGGGTGCACCGAGTCTGAAGTGATGCAGCTGGTGCGATACGTCTACAGCCGCCCGCGCGGAGAGGTCGATCAGGAGATCGGCGGGGCGATGGTCACCCTGGCGGCGCTGTGTGCTGCGAATTCCTGCGACATGGCGACGTGCGGGGAGCAGGAGCTTGCACGGGTGCTGACCCGGATCGAGGAGATCCGCACCAAGCAGGCCCGAAAGCCGAAGTGCGTGCCGCCCGCGGGCGGCTCATCTGGAGCAGGCTGA
>JAEHJW020006497.1_pt1 | contig 124332 bp, 134 predicted proteins | sample 9271431 | NCBI WGS metagenome assembly JAEHJW02
AGAGCGAATGACCTCTCAGCCGCGAGCCTGCACACCCTTTACGCCTTGGCCGCATAAAGCCGCTTGTCCGCCGCTTCGAGCAGTGCCTCGAGCGTCGTGCCGTCATCGGGATAGTGCGCGATTCCGGCACTGCAGGACAGATTGAGCGCCTGCGGACCCAAAGGACGAAATGCCGCCAGAGCCCCGCGGATCCGGCGCATGACAAGCCGAATCGACTCCGGATCCGCTTCCATGAGCAACAGGACGAATTCGTCGCCGCCCAACCGGGCCGCGGTGTCTTCGCTGCGCACCGCCTCTCTCAATCGTGCGCCGAAAAAGGTGAGCGCCTCATCGCCGGCCGCGTGCCCGAACCGGTCGTTGATCTTCTTGAAGTCATCAAGATCCAGAAGTGCCACGCTGCACACGGTTCCATGACGCTGGGCCTGCGCTGCGGCATGCTCGAACCGATCGCGCAGCAGATACCGGTTCGCCAGCCCCGTCAGCGGATCGTGACAGGCGCGGTATTCGAGCGTTTCGCGGATGCGATGCTCGACGGTGACATCGTAAAGCACGGCGACCTGCTTCGCGCCGCTGCCGGGTTGGCCGGACATTCCTGATCGTCTCACCTTGAGATGGAGCAGCGTTCCGTCCCTGCGCAGCGCCACCCGGGTCTCTTCCACCGGCGAGCATGTGTGCACCGAAGCCACCGGGGCCGGCGGCGCGCGCTCCGCGCAAGTCTGATCGCTCAGGAAATTCCTCCAGTCCCGCCCGACAACCTCCTGCCACCCGTAGCCCAGGAGGCTCTCGAATGCGGGGTTCGCATAGACAATGGGCTGCGCGTGCGCATCGGCGCCCATCACGAGGATCGGGATCGGGCTGCATTCGATGGCCTGCCGGTAAAGCGGCGTGTCAGCCTGCGGGCTCTGCTCCTCGGGATCGCCTCCCTCGCGGGCATGGCGGCCGACAGAATCCACCCGTCGGACTCGAAAGTGGCTGATCACGCGCATGATGGCCGCTCTTTTCGCTGGGTGAAGACTCCTTCTGCCACAGGTTGCCGCATCCGCCACATTGGTACTTGGACGTATGAGGCCTGCGGGAATTGAGAAATCTTCTCCCGGGACCTCGATCATCCCCGCCGAGCCGCCGTCCGCGGTTCGCACGACCGGTCGCGGCACAGGGATGGATCCGCATTTGCGCGTATTCATGGAGCGGCGCCGATGAGCCAGAGTTCACCCCTCATTGACCAGGTCTGGCGCGCCGAGCCTTTGCTCGGCGGGACATCGGGACGGGAAGCGGAGAGGGACGTGAAATCGCATGTCCGGCATCTTGTGATCGTGCTGATCATCGCTCTCATTCTGCTCATCGTCGCGACGGTGGCGGCGCACGTCATTCATTGAGTGCGCGATCCGGTCCTGCGCGGGACGAGAGCGCCTGGTTGCGCCATGCGGCCTACGAGTGCGTGAACCTGACGGCGCGTGAAGGGACTGGTCGATGTCCGATGCCAATGGGGTGCTTGGCAAGAAGCCAGAGCCTGGTGTAGCATTTGCACCTTGCGCGGCTAATAAGCCTTTTAGTTTCAATTGGTTAGAAGGCATTCCTTGTGCCGCGGACTCGGTTCCGGCTCCCGCTCGCCACGCCGGATGCCGCGCGGTCTCTCCATCTCCCCGGAGAAGACCGGTTCCTCAATGGCTAGGTGGCAGAGTGGTCATGCAGCGGCCTGCAAAGCCGTCTACGCCGGTTCGATTCCGACCCTAGCCTCCAATAAAAACAATAAGATAGCGGCGTTTTCTTTCCCGGGCACCTTCCGAAAACTCACCGATAAGCCATTGAAATATTCCAATGACACCCAGTTTCGGGTGTCAATTTCGGCGTAGACTAACGGTTTAGGCCGTCTACGCGAGAGGAATTCAATGGCGGTGAAGCGACGTCGGGGGGCCGGCTGGCAGTACGTGCTGAAGCGCAAGGGGCTTCTGCCAAAGCCGGTCTACGTGACCTTTCGGGATGAAGCCGAGGGCGACGAATACGTGGCGCGTCTTGAGGCGCTGTTGGCCCGTGGCATCGTGCCGGTGGAGATCGCCTCAGATACCGGCCCTGGGTATCTGCGCGCGTCGCTGCAAAATTACCTCAATACAACGGAGGTTTCCGCGCTCGATCGGGAGCAACTGGAGATCATCGCCAACAGCGTGCGATGGGACCTGCGTCTTGCCGACTGCACGTTTACGTGGGCGGTGAAGTGGGTCAGTGACTTCAAGCGCGAGGCGAACCTCGCGCCGACCACGATTCGCCATCGGGTCGGCGCGCTCGCCCGGGCGCTGGATTGGGCGCTCGCCCACGGTATGCTTGCCACGAACCCCTTGCGCGCATTGCCCCGCGGCTATGCGACATACACCGAAGCGGATGAGCGCGAGACCGTCGCGCGCGGCGGGCGGGCGAAGACGGACACTGAACGCGACCGGCGAATGACAGCAGAGGAAGAGAAGGCGATCCGCGCGGTGCTCATCACTGGGCGGCGCCAGTCGCCGGAGTCAACGGCCGGGCGGGCCCTGGTGCTCAAACACCGCGCGGCTCTGGCGTTATTGTTTGATTTGGCACTCGAAACGGCGATGCGGATGCGCGAGCTGTTCACGCTGGGGGCGGACCAAGTGGACATCGAGCGGCGCACGATCTTCCTCGATCGCACGAAGAACGGAAGTAAGCGCCAGGTGCCCTTGAGCTCCGTGGCCCTCGGCGCACTGACGCCGTGGCTCGAGGAGCGCGCAGACTCAGCGCTCGTATTCCCCTGGTGTGCGGATGTGGGCGATGCGCGCACGGTTCGAAAAACAACGGCGCTGCTGTCGCGGCAGTGGGCACGTGTCTTCGAGGCCGCGGGTTGCCCCGATCTGCACTTTCACGACCTTCGCCATGAAGCGACCTCGAGGCTGTACGAGCGCACCACGTTATCGGATGCGCAGATCGCGAAGATCACCGGCCACAAGGATCCTCGGATGCTTATGCGTTACGCGAATCTTCGGGCCTCGGACCTCGCCGCCCGCCTTTGGTAGGAAGGCCGGCGCGGGTTTCATAGGGCGCAAGATCAGGTAGCTCCCGGCGGGGGCGACCCTTGCGCGGCTCCCCGGCCGTCGTGGCTTCAATCTGCGGTGCGGAAGATTCGCAAGAGCGCCGACGGGCGGCGGCCTGCTGGCGAGCGGTGTGGCCGATGTATGCCAGAACATCCGAACGCAAGAGCACCCAGTGCTTTCGGTTGAGCGAGAGTGCGGGGATCTCACCGCGCTCGCACATGGTGCGCATCGCCTCCCGCCCAATGTGCAAGACTGCGGCGGCCTCGATGAGACCGATCGTCTCAGGCTGTGGATGCGTTTCTTCGGCGGTCATGAGGACCCCGCAAGACCTTGATCCCGAGCGGTATTGATCCTCGCCATCTGCGCGCTGTCGCCACCCCGGTCCGGGTGATGGAGCGCCGCCAGGCGGCGGTATGCGGTATCAATTTCCCCGCCTGTCGCGTTCTCTGCGACACCGAGCACCTGCCACCATTGCTCGGGTGCGGGAAGAGCTACGAATCCGGTGAAAGCGCGGTCGAGAATCTCCGCGCCGCCGTGGCGCTCGATCGCGCGCATAGCCTCGAGAGTGGCGGCGATCGCGGCCAGGTTGTCGGCGACCCGGTCGTAGCGGTCGATCGCCATGCAGCGGGTGGCTTTGCCCTTGCGCCAGTAGACGGCGACCCCAGGATCGGCGACCGAGCGGTCGGACCGCGGCAAGCCGTCGAGGCGCGTCGGGATGTCGGTGGAGATCACGAGGTCATCACGCTTCACGCCGAGGCGCTCGAGTTCGAGCAGCACGCGCTGGATCCCGTCCATCACGGAAAGCACTCGGCCGGAGGTCGAGAACTTCGCGCGTGAGCGTTGGTAGGATTTCTTGCGTGGCCAGCCCTGCGGCCACGTGAGCGGGTATGCCTCGATGGCCTCGCGCATGGGATGTGCTCAGGCCACCAGCCGCGCCGCATGCGGAGCGAGCATGGCGAGAAGGGTACCGATGGGTGCGAGCAGTACCCATGCGAAGGGGATGTCATCGTCGAAGGGCATGTCTGGGCGGCTCGCCGGATCGCGGCTCTCCGCCGGCGGGGCTGGCCGGTCCGGGTCAGCCTGAGAGGTACTGCCGCGCCCGCCGAGCATCTGCAGCTCGTTCACGACAATCTCGGTGCTGTAGCGGTCGTGTCCGTCGCGGTCCTGCCACTTGCGGGTGCGCAGCCGTCCCTCCACGTAAACCGGCGCGCCTTTGCGCAGGTACTGACCGGCGATTTCGGCGAGCCTGCCGAAGAGGGCGAGACGGTGCCACTCCGTGCGCTCCTGCTGTTCGCCGGTGTTCTTGTCCCGCCACTGTTCATTGGTGGCGAGACTCAGATTCGCGACGCTCGAGCCCGAAGGCATCGAGCGTACCTCAGGGTCTTGGCCGAGGTGGCCGACCAGGATGACTTTGTTCACGCCGCGCATGGTCGGACTCCGTCAAAAAAATGGGTCCCGTTCAAAGGTTCTGCGCTGGCCGGGCCCCTGCATGGCAGACGTTAAGCATGCCAGACATTGAACGTCAAGCATGCCATACATTGGCGCCTCAGTCAGAGGTCCGATGTAGCGCCTTCGCGCCGCTCCCCGTCGGTGCCCGCGGCAGGGTCCTTGGCCAAGTAACGCTCAACCAGTCGCCGTAAGTGACTCTCGTCACTCTCGGCGATGTGCACACCGAGATGAGGGTCCACGATCTGCGTGGCCTCGCTTTTCTTGATCCCGAGCACGTCCATCATGGGCGGGTCGGAGCCGTCATCGGTCACCAGCAGGAAGCAGGTGACCGGGTTCTTCTGGCCTTCGCGATCGAGCCGCCAGAGAATCTGCTGGTGGATGCCGGGCGACCAATCAAGCTCTCCGAGAATCACGACGGAGGAGCGGTGCTGCAGGCCGTCGACGCCCGCACCGGAGCGCAGCGACAGGATCAGGATGTCGGTATCCGCCTCGAGGAACCGCTGCTTCTCGGACTCCTTGCGCGCCGCAGACTCCGACCCCGTGTACATCGCGGGCTTCAAGTCTGCGAGTGTCTCGAGCCAAATGCGATACACCTCGCGGTGCCAGCCGACGAGCAGTACCGGTTCCCCGGCCTCGACCATGAGTCGCGCGAAGATCGCGACGGCTTTGGCCTTGGCGATCCCTGTGGCCTGGCGCACCATGATATCGAGCTCGCGGGCCGCCTGGCCGCGCTCGATGAAGCTGCCGGTGGTGGCCCGAATCGCGAGCTGCTGCGCAAGGGCCTCGACGGACTCGACGGTCTTCGCGTCATAGTCGATGGTCTCGACGATGATTGAGGTCTTGGGCAGTTGCTGCCCGACGTCGCTCTTCAATCGGCGGATGAGCGCGTGCTGCTCGCGCAAGTATGTGCCGAGGGCCTTCGGGTCCTTGATCCGTCCGCCTCGGCCTGCCTCGCGGTTCACCCATTCGCGCTCGAAGTCCGCCCAGTCGCCGAGCGCCGCGTCGTCGATGAACTGCATCACGTTCCACATTTCGATGCCATAGTTGTAGATCGGCGTGGCGGTGAGTCCCAAGCGGTACGTGACGCCCTGGGAGAGAAGGAACGCGGCGGCACCTTTCTGCGTGCCCTTGCCAGTGCGCAGGCTCTGCGGCTCGTCATACACGGCGGTATTGAAGAAGTCGCCGTGCGACTTGAAGAACTGGATCCACCCGCCGATCTGACTCACGCGAAAGATGTACACGTCGGCGGGTGGCAGGTTGTACGGCGAGCCCTTCTTGATCAGGTGGACCGAGAGCGCCGTGAAGGCGGTGATCTTGTCCGCCCACTGCTGCTGCATGTGGGCATCACAGACGACGGCGGCGGGTAGCGTACCCGGTGTGCTCGCGAGGAATCCCGCCGCGGTGTAGGTCTTGCCGAGTCCTCCCTCGTCGCCGAGGAGAAGGCTCTTGCGCCTACGCAGAACCTCGATCGCCTGCGCCTGGTAGTCGCGGATCCGCTGTCCCGGCCTCACGCCGTCGATGGCGGGGGCGCGGTAGTCGGGCAGCAGGATGCGCTCGAGTTCGGCCTGCTCGCGATTCCACCCGCGCCGACCGGTCTCGAGCACGTGGCGGTCTTCCGCCGTCATGGCGAGCGGATAGCGCAGGGTGAACCACTCGAGGTCCGCGGCGTGCATCAGATCGTTCGGCAGATGGAACGGGCCGGCCGAGTTCTTCGGCACGCGGGGGAAGAGATGCTTGAAGCGGATCGCAACGTGCGGCTCCAAGTCCGCAATCTCCCACCGGGCACCACGGGTGCCGCCAGTACCGGCCTCGGTCAGTCGCAGCGTCCCGTAGGTCCGGGCCTGCGCGGGACATTCCTGGGGCACGTCCGCGAGCAGCAAGGGCAGGGCAGCACTCATACGATCCACCCCCTTGAGAGGGACGCCGCGTAGACCGGCTTGCCGCCGATCTCGGCCGGCAGCCCCATGCTGAGGTTCGAGGCGAGGAGGATGGCCGCGACCTCGGGGTGTCGTGCGTACCGCTCGATTTGGCGATAGATGTCGATCTTGCGCGGCCCGCCGCCCCGTCCCTTGAGCTTGCACTCAACTGCGATCCACTTGGTGGGTGCGTGAGGGCAGGGAATCAGGAAGTCGGGAATGTCTTCGATCGAGAGACGGTGTTCGCGTTCGAAGTGGATGCCGGCGGACTCGAGGGCGACGGCGATTCCAGACTGCATGGCTTTCTCGGACGAGAGGTCGACGCGAACGCGCTCGATTCTCTTCACGATGAACGCAGGAGAGCAGAGTTCCGCGAACGACTGTTCGCCGAGCCACCCGGCCGCGTGAGTTACTGATCTTGATCCGCGATCCACTGCTGCACCTCCCGCGCCGCCGTGACGTACTCGGGACTCGGGGTCTTCATGATCTCCTGACCTGGCCGATAGGTTGCCCAAATGCGATCCCGCAGCCGCTTCGGTAGGCTCAACCAGTGGGTCTTGCAGCCCCACATAGCGGGCGGGACTTCCTTGTCACAACCGGGCCAATGGCAGGTATGGCGTGCCCCGTGGACCGGCGCATGAATCGTGAACCGACCATTCTTGCCGACGGAAACCGTTGCCTCGATGCCGTGCGCGTGCAAAATCCCACGCACGCGCTCGCAGCCTTCTTCGGTGGCGTAGTAGCGGACTGAGCCCTTCAAGTTTATGAGCCCTTTAACCAAGAGCGTGACTCCAAGAATCCCTCCAGAGTACGGTGCTCGGCCGCATATGCGCTCATTTCCTTAGCGGCCTGCGCGCTGGTCACGCGACCATCCAGGATAGCGATCCTGACTCGCTTCTGTAGTTCCGTCGGCTCAAACCCCTCCAGTCGATGGATCGCATCGACCTGTGCGAACACAGCGAGCATGTTCTCACTCATGCTGCCGCCTTCCGGGACTGGTCAGCGATGTTAGCGCGAACGAGGGCCTCGGCCACTGCCGGCGGAACCGCATTGCCGATCATCCAGACCTGATCGGTCTTGCTGAGCGACTTGCCTTCATAGATCGGGTCAAGGATGTAGTCGTCCGGGAAGCTGGTGGCCCGGGCGAGCTCGCGCGGGGTGAGCATGCGCATGCCGATGTCGACGATGGCGTAGGGCTCCCCGTGCACCGTCACCAGGCCGAAGCGGTCCTTGGTGGTGATGGTGTCGAGCGGTCGCTCGATGCGCGGGTCCTGGTCAGTGCCGTAGTATTTCAGCAAGAACGCGCGCACCTCGCCGAAGTGAGAGCCCTGGGCGCTGACTGTCTGTAGCGGCTGGTCAGCCGGTTGTCCGATATTGTCACCGCGCAGCTTCACGACGTGCGAGGCGACAAGGTGGTGATGATCCTGAGTCGTGATTGTGGATACGGGCCATGTCAGCGGATGTCCGTCGTTCTCGTGGCCGCCGTAGTGCCGAGCCAGGAAGGCCGCCACCAGCGCACCCTGGCTGCCCTTGGCGGTGATCGTCGGATAAGGGCGCTCGATGTCCCGGACTCTCGGCTCTTGGCCCGTGCGCTCGCCGTTGCGGGTATTGATGAGCGCGGGGGAAACAAGGGCGAGTTCGCCGCGGTGAGCCGCAGTGATCGTCGGAGCCGGCTCCTCGAGCGGGTGTAGGCGCCGATCGCCGTGGTGCGTCAGTGGCACAATGAAGGGCCGAGGATTCTCCACGACGTACCGCATGACCCCGCGGGCGATGCGCCGCAGCGTAGCCTCCGCGAGTGGCCTCTCTCGAGTGAAGATCGACGGGCACGGAATCGACCAATCGATGCACTCGGCTGCCGTCCGATAGGGCTGCGCCCCAATCCATGGCCCGTGAGAGGCCGCGGGAAAGACAATCTCGTCCCCGTCGCACCGCGCGATCACGAAGAGACGCTTGCGGCTCGTGGGCGCCCCGTAGTCGCAGGCCCGGAGCTCGCGCATGTCGACCTGATAGCCGAGATTCTCAAGCTGCCGATGCCAGCGACGGAATGTCATGCCCCGCCGTGCTGGATCCGGGCGTCCATCGTCACCCAGGGGACCCCAGTCGGCGAACTCCTCCACGTTCTCGAGCATGATGACCCGCGGCCGGCGCTCCTTCGCCCAGCGGATCACGGTCCAGGCGAGGCCGCGCACCCGGCGAGCCCGATTTCGGTCGCGGAACGGTCTGCCGCCGCGCGCCTTGGAATGATAGGTGCAGTCGGGACTGAACCAGCCAAGGCCCACCGGACGCCCAGGGCCGACGTGGCGCGGATCCAGGTCGCGGATATCCTCGCGCAGGTGTAGCGTGTTGGGGTGATTGGCGAGGTGAACCGCAAGCGCTTTGGCGTTGTGGTTGATGGCGATGTCTACGGGCCTGCCAAGGGCGACTTCTATACCAGTGGAGGCACCCCCGCCGCAGGCGAAGTTGTCGACTACAATTTCTCTCGCGAGGGTACTGTTGTGGCTCATGGTGTGGTCAGCCTCCGTTCCAATGTAGCCGGCGATTGTTCGGGACCGGTCCGATATATCGTTGGTATGCCGCAATCCAGTCCTGCGCGAGTGCGCGTTGCGCCGTGGCCAAGCGAAGCCCACGGTGGCACACGAGCCAATGCAGCCGCGCCTCCAACCGATCTTTCGCGTAGCTGCCCCATCCTCCAGCGACATCATGGGGCTGCGGCCAGAGGTTCTCGGGGCTCGTTGGTGAGCCTCCCAGGGACAAAGCGATGAGGTGATCTTCCTCATAGTCACGAAGCCAACGATCGCGGTATCCGTACTCGCGGATCTGAATTCGCTTCAGCCGCTCGGTGTAGTTCTCTGGCGGGCGGATGTGGCGCGAGTAACCCGGCACACAAATCGTCTTGTGAATGTCAGCCTCGGTGACGGCGGGATTCAAAGCACCGGGGGTGAGACGGGGATTCGGCAGCGCATCGCGCTGCGGATGCGGGGCGGCGGCGCGGCGATGGGTCTCGTAATGAGAGTACCGCGGGGAACGATGCCACCAGGCGGTGGCTGTTGCGGCCGTGGCCGACGGGAGACCGAGGGCGGAGCAGGCGAGGGCAAGTGACAGAACCGTGAGTGGTGAGGGTCGGTGAACTGGAAACACTCGTGAGCCTCCACCTTTCCCCGAGGCGACGATGCCGGATCAGGGGAAGGTTTTATCTTATGCCGAAAGTATGGCATGCCAGACATGCATGTCAAGTGACGTGCGCCTCAAATTGTACGGAGAAATGCTCGGTTCAGGCGTGTCCGGGGCCGAGCTGCACACCGTCCTGCGCGCGGATCTCAGCAGCGATTTCCGCACGCAGGTTTTCCATCACCGGGTCGCTGCCGCCCGTCGCGACGTGCAGGTCATACCAGTCATTGATCAAATCGCAGTGCATCTGTGTCGTGAGGAGAGACATCGCAATTCTGTTGTGGCGGCAGAACGCGCGAAACGGCTCGAGTTCGTGCAGGTAATCGGTTCCGTCGACCCTGAATTTCAGATCGGCGAATGTAATCCCGGTGGGGAGGGTGAGGTTCTGTGTCGGATGCGACATGGCAAAGAGTTCTCCTGTAAGTAGCTATCCGAAGTCCGGGAGGCGACATCGGATTCAGAGTAAAGACACCGGGTTTTAGCCTCGGGCAGGTATGCTCACGCGGATGGCGCGGGTCCGTTTTTCGGGGCGATCTGCGCTATTTGAGCCTCGAGATCGCGGCGGCGCTGGCGCAGCGTTTTATACGTCTGGTAGGCATGCCAGGACTGGCCGTCGCGCACGCTTTTGACGAGCGCCTCGACCTGCTCGGGAGTGAGGGCGACCACCGGCTGCGCGGGGGTGAGGAGGACGCGCCCGCTATCCCAGTCGAAACCCGCGTGAGCGCCAATGATCCCGACAGCAGGAGTGGGGCCGCGGAGCTCGCCTTGGCTCTGCACGCTGACCATAACGTCAGGATCGCCGCCGCCCGGGGCAATCCTCTGCAAACGTGCGATGAGGGTGCTGAGTTTCATCCTGCCTCTCCTGCCTGCAGATTGCGTTCGCGCTCGGGTTCGTCCAGGACCCTCTTCATGGCCGCGTAGGTGAGCGGTGCCGACCAGTTTGCCGGTCCGCGCAGGTCGCCGACCTCCTCGGTGAGCTGCGCCGCGAGCGCCGGCCATGCGTCCACCAGGCGCGCCCATACTGGGCTCGCCGCGCGCATGCGCGGAAACTCAGTGGCCGTTTCGGGGGAGTCCGCGAGCAGCAAGAGACATCGCCGCAGATCAGACGGGTCGAACGGGTGATGGGGCGTTCTCCGCCAATGTCCCTCGAGGACGGGGAATCCGTACAGGTAATCGACGATGAACTCACTGGATAGGCCGCGTTCGCCCGTAGTGAGCCAGTTCACGACGGACTGGGGATGTCAAAGTGTGGCATGTTCACAGCGCCCGGCGTAGCGTGTGGTAACGCTCGAGGAAGCGCTGCGCGAGTCCGACGCTGGGGGCAGCCGCCCCAGGTACTACGCTGTGCGGCTCTACGCGCTCGAGGCCGAGCGCTCGGATGCGTGCCTCGGCGTCCGCAGGGGCGAGAAAGAGCGCCCGAATCTCGGTAACCAGGGCGCTGAGATCGGCATCGTGAACAGACGCTTGCCATGTGTCCATGAGGTCGCTCACGCCCAGGGCGGTGTGGACGGCCTTCTCGACTCCGGATTCGAATTCCCGCCAGGGTTCACCGAGGGCGCGCTTGATCGGCGTCGGCATGTCTCCGCAATACGCCTCGTGCGCATCATGGAGGAGGCCAGCAAGCTGGCCGGGAGCCGGTATTCCCCGGGATCGCAGAATATCCGCGACGAACAGGGAGTGCTCGGTCACGGAGTAATGCCGCTTACAGTGCCCGCCGAAGCGACAGATCTGCGTCAATGCGTGCGCGATGTCGGGAAGGCAGACCGCTTCGATCATCACCCCTGCGGCGAGACACTTCGGATCGAAGGCGCGGCCGGATGCGGTGAGCATGGGCATGTCGGCTAACCCCGGAGAGCGCGGACGCGCTTCATTGTGGCGTGGAGGCGAGCGCGCACAATGACGAGGGTGATCTGCACATCCTCTGGATCGACATCCTCGGTGCCCACAGCGGCGATGGCCGTGGCGAGCAAGCTCTCGGTGCTCATGAGGTCATCGGTAATGCCGAGGATTGCGCGGGGGAGGGGCGTTTCCGCCGCCAACTTCGCGGTTGGGGCGCGCGGCGCTGGCGCCAGGCGAGTCTTGAGGGTGGTCTTTTGCGTCATGCGGAAGTCCTGAGAGCGGAGAACATCCTTTTATGCTATGAAATCTGTGTGGTCGGCGCGCGCCACGTTCCCGAACGTCATTCGGAAATCCACCAGTGCTTCACTTCACTGCTCACATCGCGCCTGCGGGCCGTTTGCGTCCCTGTGTCGATTCACGAGTTCTTCGAGCGCGTGGAGAACGGGATCATCCTCGCAACCGCGCCTGACCTGCCAGGCGGTGAGCCGCTCGGTCAATACACGGATCAGGGCGAGTTCATCGTTGGCGCAGAGTTCCTCGCCCACAATGGCGAGAAGCCCCCGCGCGAAGTCCTCGGAGTCCGCCCGAGGGTCGCGCTCATCGTATCGCAGCACTTCCCAATCGCGGTTGATCTCGACCGAGACCCGAATGCGCCGCTGCGGGTGGGGGTAGAGGCATCCGGAGCTGACCGTTTCCCACGGACCCGGCAGCCGCGCTGCGATGTCCTTCGCCGAAAGCGGTTCACGCACATCGGCGTCGTCGTGTGTTGTACCGGTCACGTGTACATTCTCGTTCGGTGACGCGATTCAGCGGGTGGCTTCGCCGGAGATCTCCATCGCGAGGCGTAGGATCTGCGCAGCGGTGCGCAACCGGACCGCCGCGACGAGGGCGGCTTTCAGGCGCTCGATCTGGTACCGCCGCGCGAGGGTGTCCGATTGGCGCGCGGCGAGCCGCAAGTCCTCGGCGATCCCGTCAATGCGCCGCTCGAGCGCGAGATCCGTTTCAGTCGGGTCTGGGTAGAGACGCAGCGCCGGCCCCGTGGCTGCGCTCAGGCAGAGCGCGCAGGTTCTTCGCCGCCGGCCGCTGCGCATGACTGCGAAAGATTCCGCCGGACGGGGGCGGTGACAGGATGAGCACACCCGAGTCGAGGCGCTGAGAACGGCGTTCATGAAGCACTCCAGAGAGAGACGGAGATGGAACTGCGGCCCCACCAGCCCGACGTGCACCAGTGACGCGGCGCGCGGGTGACTGTCCACTCGCGAAGGGCGGCGTAGCGACGCAGGCTGATGCGGTGGCGGCGCGAGGTGCGCCCCCGCCGCTCAATGGTGACGATGGCACCGCCGGTCTTGCGGTACGCACGGATGGAGGCGAGAAGCTCGCGCACCGGCACGCGCGAGCCCTTCGCAGCCTCGGGCTCGCGATGAGCTTGATCACTCATCGCGGTTGCGCTCGCGGTATAGCACCGGCAACCCGGGCAAGCGCAGTGACGCAGATGCGTCGCCGATCACAGACACGCAATGTGAGAGAGCAGTAGCGTCGTGAAGATGAAGACGGAATGCGAATCCGTACGACGGAGCCGCTCGGGATCGGAGTGTCCTCACGCATGAGAACAGGCGGAAGCGGATACAAAGTGCCACCTGCGGGCGCAGTCACAGCGGCCGATACCGCCAGCAGGGTGAACGTGCAGTCACGCACGGATGTGCGCCGCAGGATCGGACCGCGCGGCCGATAAGCCGAAGCGGAGCGCCGGGAAATGGAATTGTACGGCGCGCGCATGTCGGTTCTATTGCCATCCGGCTGCGGCATCGGCCGCGATGAGAACTCGCGCCGCAAGCATCCCGATGTCCGAAAGCTGAAGTCCGGCGCGTGCTTCGTGCGGCATTGCCTGCAGGGCGCGCATTCCGAAGCGCCGCAGGAAACACCGACCGTGATAGGGTTTTCCGGCCCGAATCACACAGTGCCGGTCGTCGGCGAGACAGCGGCAGCCCGAGCAAACCACCAGGTGACGCACGTCGTGCGCGCGCCGCACCTCTGGCTCCGGCAGCGGGCCAAGTCCGCGCAGGTAGGGCTTCGGGATGGCGCGCCGAGGGGACCCTCCCCTTCCAGAAGGCGATCCCCGCCTCTGCCGACGCGCGCTGTTCCGAGGATTTTTGAAGGGCATGTCATAAACGTATGGCAAGCCATCCTCAATGTCAAGTATGCCAACTACGTAGACTTACGCTACACAGCCGTGGTACGACGGCGAAAGGATAGAAGAGATGATCCATTGGAGCTCTGTTCGTGGGGTCCGTTTTGCGGCGATCGAGGATGTTATCTTTATCGATCTGCCGGGACCCCGAGGCGCTGATTTACCCGTGAAGGGCGCGCGCAAGGTCACTGCCGAGAAGGCTCGCTCGAGGCCCGTCCGGGCGACGGGACGCAAACCGGCTCACACTAGGACGCGAGGGTCTCGGCGGCGCGAACAGGGAGGCGGGTGACCGCGCGAGCGGCGGCGAGGGAGTATCGCTGGTGGCGGGACCCGTTATTGAGGCGTTCGGTGCGCCACGCCGTGGACTCGGCACCTCGCGCGGCGCAACCGGCCATGGTTGTGGCGCTCTCGCGCCGCCCCGCAAGGCGGCGGGAGAGCGCTCAGCGGTCCGTCAGGGCCGCGCGGTTGGCTTGGGAACGGGCCGCAAGGTCGATGTACGCTTTCTTCCGGGCTGGGGTGCATTGACGGTGCCCGAGGGTCCGAGGATCAGGTGGTTTGGCGTGCAGCCTAGAACCTGGACCACCCGCAGGAAGGTCTGGAGCTTGATATCTTTGATCGCTCCGCTCTCCCACTGATTCACGGTGGCGCGCGAGACGCCGACCCGGCGGGCGAGTTCGGACTGGTTCCACTCTTTCTGGATGCGAATCTCGCGGATGCGATCGCCCATGCGTTTAGTTTCCATAAGTCAAATTCTCGCACGACAGAGGTATGGCATGATTGACATGAATGTATGGCATGACGTACACTTAGAATTGCTTGAGAACAGAAGATGCTATCCGCCCCTTCGGCACCCTAAATGCGGCGTCATCATCAAGAAAAACATCGGCACGAATGGTTCGGCGCATCGCCGGGCCGCTGCGCGCAGAGCGCGCTCGTGTCACTGACCAGAGGCGACCGTCATGCTCCCACTCGAAGACCTCAAACGTTTGAAGATCACCGCTGAGACGCGAGCCTGGCTCGCGGCCGAGGCGCGCCAGTCGCAGCGCACCATGCAACAGGTCGCGCGCGATGAATTGCATCGGATAGCGGTCACGAGAATTCATGCCGCCAAGGTGCTCGTTTCGCTGGCCCCGCGCGAGGGCCGCGACGGGGACAGTGGGGACTCGCTGGGTGCCCGCGTGGCGGTCGTCGATCTTCGGCGGGAGGTTACGCAGTAGGGAACGCTCGCGCGCTACAGACCACTGCGGCCTGCTGCGAGGGACCGGCGTGGCGCGCACGGTGGTGCGACTGGTCGAGCGGCTGAAGTGAGCGCCGGTCTCTCAGTGATTCATTGTCAATCGTCCGCGTGCTGAAGGGCGAAGTCGAGTGGGAGGCGTTCGTCGAACGCCTCCACGTCCATCTGTGGTGCGCGGGAGAGCGAGGCGGGTGCCTCCGGCCTGGCACGACCCCGGGTCGCTCGGGACAGCGGGCGGGGCGAGGTAAAAACAGCGCGTGGCAATTCCTGTGCATGTCTGGCATGCTAACCATACGTTCCGCCTAAGAGTCATGACGCGGCTATATGAAAACGAAAGATGCAATCCGCCACTTTGAGACCAAAGCAGAGCTCGCGCGGCAATTGGGGATCGGTCGCGCTTCGCTCACGTCTTGGGGTCCCCTGGTTCCGCCGCTTCGCGCGGTGGCACTGGAGAGACTCACGGGCGGGAAGTTAAAATTCGATGAGAACGAGTACCGCGACTACGGGCGCCCCGGCGCGCGCGCGCGCGGCGATGGCGATTCGCGTGTGAAGCCCGCGCGAGAGGTCGTGGAGAGCGGCTCCCGGCCAGCGCGGCGCGCTTCAACGAAGCGCGCGCGGCGGCGCGCATGAGCCGGAGTGCACGCACCCCCGGTGCGTTCCGGGGTGCCGCGGTGAATCGGGCACAGTCTGATTTCTTCGCGCGCCCGGACACGGCTGCCGCCGTGAGCCGGAGCATGCCGCGGGCGCGCGGCGCTTCGAAGGACTCTAAAACGGGCGTCGCATTGCCGCTCACGGCTGAGCAGACGGCAATTGTTGAGGCGGCCTGTGGCGGCGAGGCCCTCGCCGTGGAAGCCGGCGCGGGTTCGGGCAAGACCACCACCTGCGCGGCGGTTGCGCGCGCGATGGGCCGCCGCCGCGGGATCCTCGTGGTCTACAACGCGATGGCAGCCAAGACCACGAGCGGAAAACTTACAGGTACAGGGTGCGAAGCGCGCACGCTCCATTCCATCGCATACCGGTCCCCGATCGCGGAGCCCTTCAAGCGCGGTGGTCGACTCAATATGGCGCTGCCGGCGCGCGCCGCCGCGCAGGCCGCCGGGCTCACCCGGTGGCTCGCGTTCGATGCGCGCGGAGATTATCCGCTCTCGCCGACCGCGCAGGGGTATCTGCTCAAGGACTGGGTCGGTAATTTCTGTCATTCCGCTGACGAGGCGCTGGGACCGAAGCATTTTCCCTGGAGCACGCTGCAGGATTATGCGAGCGGATGGCTCAGTGCCGAGACCTCGCACGATGTGCCCGATGAGCGGCCGGAACGGCACCGTCAGTTGCTTGCCAAGGCCGCCTCGGACTTCGGGCGGCTCCTCGAGGGCGCCGCGCAAAGGCTGTGGGAGAAGATGAGCGGCCCGGGCGATTTTCCCTCGAACCACGACACCTACCTCAAGCTTTACGTGATGAGCCGGCCGCGCGCAGAGTGGGATTACCTGCTCCTCGATGAAGCGCAGGACGCGAATCCGCTGGCGCTCGAGTTCTTCAATCTCGCCGCCGGGCAGGGGTGTCAGACCATTGCGGTGGGCGATTCGCACCAGCAGCTCTATGCTTGGCGCGGCGCGGTGGATGCCATGCGGCGCATCGACTCTCACCGCCGGCTCGCGCTCACGCAGTCTTTCCGCTTCGGGCCGGCCGTGGCCGACATTGCGAACCGGGTGCTCGCGCTCGGCGGCTCGACGTTTCGGATCTCGGGTGCCGGTGGCCCCTCGACGGTTGACGTCAACATCGATGCCCCCACCGCGGTGATCTGCCGGACGAACGGGGCGGCGATCAGCACCGCGCTTGAGCTTGCCGAGGAGGGTCGCAATCCCGCGCTCTGTCTCGAACGTTCGGCGATGCTCAGCGAAATCGACACGCTCGAGCGGTTCGAGACCACTGGGCGGAGCGCCTCGCGCCGGTATTGCGCGTTCCAGTCCTTCGATGAGCTGCGCGAGTCCGTCGAGGCCGGCGACATGCCGGACGTGAAGATCCTCCTCAAACTCGCAGCCCAGCATGGGTACGACGGTACGCGGGCGATCATCAGCGACATGGCGGTCGGCAAGAACCAGGCGGCCATCGACTCAAGCGGTCACGACGTGGTGTGTCTCACCACACATGCGGCGAAGGGACTCGAGTTTCGCCGGGTGTTCCTCGCCGATGATTTCGGTCCGAAGCCGAACGAGAAGAAGGGCGAGACCGAGGCGGCGTGGCGCGCTCGCCTGGCGGAGGCGAGCGAGGACCTCAATGTGTTCTATGTCGCGGTCACGCGCGCGCAGGAGTCCCTTGGCGTTGGGGACAGTCCGCTCGCCCGTCTGGTGACGGGGCGGCCCGTCCTGGATCGTCCGGAGCGGGGCTGTGCCCTCCAAGGCTCGGGGGCCGCAATCGATCTCGAGTCCGAGGAGGAGCGCGATTCGTGCGACCTCGGGCGGGGAGGGTGAAATGAGGGACTACGGCCGGGTTTATACGGCGTTTTGGACGAGCGAGGACGTCCGATCTCTCACAGATGACGGACGCCTGCTCGCGCTCTATCTCCTGACGAGCCCGCACTCGACCATCGCGGGGGTATTCCGGCTACCGAATGGATATGCTTCGGATGACCTGCAATGGGGTACCGAAAGGGTTGCGGATGGGTTCAGTGAACTCATCGCGAAGGGGTTCGCGGACCGTTGCGAAACCACGAAATGGGTGTGGATCCGTCGATTCCTGGACTGGAACGCCCCTGAGGGTCCGAATCAGTGGAAAGCAGCGCGAAAAGTCGCCGCGCTCGTGCCTGATGAATGCCGCTGGAAGGCCGAGTTTTCCCGTGTTTTTGCGCTTGCCGCCGGCGATCCGCCACCGCCGGCGCCACACCCCCCCGCGAACTCATCCGAAACCCCTCCAGACGGCGGGGCGCGACCCCATCAGGAACCCATTGCGAACCCCGCCGAAACTCCTTCGGATTCAGGAACAGGAACAGAAGGAGAAATAGGAACAGGAACCAAGAGGTCGAGTTCGTGCCCGACGGATGCTACCGGGGTCGGCGGGACAGCCGTGGCCCCGCTCGTGCGGGGGGCGCAGCAAGGGGAACTGCTGAACGGCTGCGGCCCGGAGCCGGTGGCAGCGAAGTCGGCCGGGGGACCCGTCGATCGCGTGTTCGCGCATTGGCGGCAAGGCTTTGGACATCCCAAAGCGGTGCTCGATTCGAAACGACGGCGAGTCATCGCCGCAGCCCTGGCAACGTACTCGGAAGCCGACCTTTGCCACGCCATCGATGGATATCGCAATTCGCCGCACCACATGGGGCACAACGACCGCGCTACGGTGTACGACGACGTTGCACTGTTCCTGCGCGACGCACAGCACATCGATGCGGGGCTGCGCTTTGCGACTCAGCGACCGAGAGCCGATCTGACCACGGTGACCCGCGGGAATATCGCGGCTGCGCAGGAAGCGAAGCGTCGCTTGTTCGGAGGTGCCAAGTGACACCGGAGGACTACGAGTCCTTTTGCGGGATTCTGCTTGGATTCGCGGAACCCAGGCGAATACCACTGTCGTCGACCACCTTCGAGCTGTACTGGGGCGCTCTTGCAGACTGGACCATCGAGGATTTCCGGGCCGCTTCGAACGTGCTGTTCAAGCGCTGCGACTGGATGCCGACGCCGAAGGACTTCGAGGACCTGCGCCGAAGCGCTACGGAACGCGCCGGCGTCGAGGCATGGGAGGTGGCGCGGCGCGCGGCGCGCTCTGCGATTGCGCTCGGCCGAGTGCGGGAAGACGTGACCAGTGGCGACGCCCTGGTCGACCGCGCCGTGGCAACGATCGGGGGGTATGGCGCGATCGCGCTTTGCGAGACGGCGTGGTTACACGCGCTCGAGCGGCGCTTCCTGCAAGCCTACGTCGAGGTCCGTGAAGTGGCCGAGATTCGTGCGGCGCTCCCACACTTCGTCGAGCGCGCCGTCTTGCCGACGCGCAAGACCGCGGGACCCTCGAGCGCCGCGGAAATTTTACCACCGACGTTTCGCGCCGCCGCGCCGGAGCGAGCTGACGACGGAAAGAACGGGTCCTCTTTGGCGTAGAGTGTCTGGCAAGCCAGACATTCTGACGAAAACTAGAGTGACCGCCGCCCCTCGATACGGGCGACGCATGAACACTTCGGAGGCATCGGATGTTCGAGAGTGTCGGTGAGGTCGAGCCACGGCGGATGCGGTTGATCGAGCGCCAACTCAGCGATCCCAGGGTCTTGAGTGCAATCAACATCGAAGTCGATCAGGCGAGCGGGGTTGCCTCCGTCGTATGGGCAGAGCGGATCTTGGGGAATGTCAAGAAGGTTGCCGCAGTCGCCTTTTTGATCGAGACCGCGCGCCTCGATATTGCGCTTTTCGCGCGTTACCAGGCGGAGCAGTGGAGGCCGTCATGACGGGCGGCGCCGGGCCTGGCGTTCAGGACGCATTGGGAGACGGACGGTCGGGCGGCGGGCGGCTGAACAGGTGGGAGCGGAGCGAGTGAAAGTCTTCTGTTTTCTCATGAGGGTCCAGACGCAGCCGTCCGCCGCGCCCGGCGCGCCGGTGGCGAGACTCTCCATGTGCCAGGAAGAGGCCGAAAAGCATCCATTGCGCGTTTCGGAAGTGCGCGAGATCGACATCGACCCTGATCCGCGACTGATCGAACGTCAACTGATTGAGATCCAACCATGTTCGCCTCGCACGCAGACGGCTCGCGAAGCCGAGCGCGTGGATGCGGCGTAAGAAAACTACCAGGAGAAGCAGTCATGAGTGTTGAAGGCAGTCACGTTGTCCCAGGGGCTGGCCTCAGGCCGGATACCGGCCGAGACGGCGAGCTCGATTTTGGTCGAGCGGAGTGGGAGAGCGGTCGCCTCATCACGGTACCGATGGACCAGGTGCGCCCGGACCCGGAACAGCCGCGCAAGCACTTCGATGAGGAGAGTCTCAGGGAACTCGGCGCGAGCTTGCGCATCATCCAGGTGCAGCCGATCGTTGTGCGACGTGACGCCGCCGGGTGGGTGTTGGTGGATGGCGAGCGCCGTTGGCGCGCAGCGCGCGGCGAGGGACTACCGACTCTGGAAGCGCGCGAGATGGCACTCACCGAGCGGGTCGGGATGGTTTCGATGGTGATACAGCTCGCTGCGAATACCCATCGCGACCAATTGACGCTGGAAGAGCAGGCGAATGGGGTTCTGCGGATCGCGGAGGGAGGGTTTCCGATACCGGCCATCGCGCGGGTGCTGGGGCACCACGAAGACTATGTGGTCTCGCTCCTGGCGATCGCGCGTTCCGGGGATGCTCGCGAACTCATCGCTGCGGGGAGGCTCACGTCGGTCACCGGCTGGGATGCGTACCTCGCGCTCGAGCCGACGGTACGAAAGCGGGTGCTGGATAGTACCGATCCGGTCACCGCAGACCGATGCGCGCGCATGCAGCGCGAACACGAACTCGCGGAGCGTGCAAAGCAATTGAGATTGGTCATGCCGCGACCGCGAGCGTCAGCGCCGGCACCAGCACCGCAGGGCGACGCCGCGGGGCCAATGGCTACCATGGGCGCTTCGGACGATGCCAGGGACGATGAGGGGGGGGAGAGCGAGGACGGGGATGGCGCGCAGGAGAACGGCGCGTGGAGCGAAGGTGAGGATGCCCATGAGGAAGAACCGGCCGGCGCGCCGAGGAAAGGCACTGAGTCCGTTGCCGCACGTCCTGCCGAGGAGGATGTTCCTCCGCGCCGAAACTTTGCGGAGGCGCTCGACGCATTTCACCTGGAAGCGCACGAGGAGCGCGATGCGCTCATAGCGGGCCTGGATGGGGTGAGGGAGGGTCTCGATACGCTCCTCACCACCATGGGAGGGTCACCCGAGATCACGGACCCGGTATTTGAGACGCTGCGCGAGGCGCTCGTGCCGGTGCAGCGCGTCCTCGATGCCGCGCTCAACAAGATCGTTCGACCGCCCGAGTTCCCTCCCTGTTGCGTGCTGAACGCCGCCGCGCGTCACGCTGAACGCGATGCGCGCGAGGAGGTTCGGTCGTGAGTGCAAATGGAACCGCTCCGGATGCCCGCCAAGCGCAGGCGGTGTTTCTCTTCGAGGCACTTCGGCTCGAGGCCCCCGCGATCAGTCGCGCAACGCGCGTGCCGCTCGAGGACGTCGAGCAGCAGATGATGCTCATGTGCCTCGAGGTTGCGCAGACGGTTTCCGACTACGACCCGCGGCGCGGTGGGCCGCGGCGCTGGCTCATCAAGCGCGCGTGGCTATGGGCCCGCCGGTGGAGTCGGGCGAGCGCGCGGGGAGAGGACTCCGATCCCGATCTTGAGCTCGATACAGGCAGGGCCTGCGCGGGGACCGACGAGCTGCTCATCGATGAGGAAACGCGGTGCGCCGAGGAGCAGGTCCTCGCCCGCGTACGTCAAAGCCGCGGTGGGGTCGCCGATCCCCGGACCGGGTTCGAGATCCTCGCGGTTGAGCACTGGTCCGAGCGTGAGGCGGTCAAGTGGTGCGGCGGCAGCCGCAAGATGGCGCGCCACGCGAAGCGTCGCGCGGCGGCGCTCGCGTCGATCGCCGACCCTGCTCGAAGCGCTGTGCCCGGGCGGCCGTCACAGGCTGCGGACACTTCGGCGGTAAACGCTTGACAGCAGGTATGGCAAGCCAGACACTCGCGAGTGAGACACCTCAGATGGATCAATCGCAACAGACACTTCCGCTTGCTCCCTCGCCGGTCGATGACTGGCGCGCGAAATATGATGACGGGACGTATCCGGCAGGCTTTTGGGAGTGGCTTGCGGACAATATGCATGTGTTTCAGGAGTTTGTGCGCCTGGCATTGCGAACCCAGGCACGCGGTCAACGACGGTGGTCCGCTGACGGGCTCTGTCACGTCCTCCGGTGGCGCACCGCAGTGCGGGAGCACTCGGACTCCGGATTCAAGATCAACAACTGCGCCACCGCAGGACTGGCGCGACTCGCGATGGAGGTGAGTCCACGACTGCAGGGGTTCTTCGAGATCCGCCAGCCGCCCGGTTCCTGCGGCCAGCAGCGCCATTCTTGCAACACCCGGCGCGGTGGCAGCCGTGCGTGAGTGGCTGAACCGCACTGTCTCTGCGACACCAAGGCTGCGCATCCGACCACGAAGAGGCCGTAGCCGGGGAAGATGGGTGTCATGTTCCGCTGCGGCGCGCGGCGCGCCGGCCGGGAACTCGATGGAAAGGTTTGGGCGGAGTTTCCGGTGCCATGAATCAACGAAGCAAGCCGACGCGGCCGGTACTGATCGTCGCGAAACTGTACGAGATGCGCAACAGAGCGAGATTGCTCATGGGCGAGCGCTATGGCGAGGAGATGCAGCGCTTGCGCCGCGTCATCCAGGTTGTTCAGAGTGAGCGCGGCGGCTCACCGCTGTCGGCGGACACAAAGATTTGCCAAGCTTTGGCATCCATCACGGACGGACTGGACGTCGTCCTCATCATGGCCGCCGCGGTCGAGATGATCGAGCCCAGAGAGGAGGAAGGTTTCCGTGCGTAACATGAGTTTTGCGCTCACGACCGCGCAGGTGCGCGCCGGCACGAAGACGGTGACGCGCCGGATGGGGTGGACGTTCTTGAAGCCGGGCAACCTCGTGCGCCCCGTCGTGAAGTCCCAGGGTCTGAAGCGCGGGGAGAAGGTGGAGGTGATCCGTTCGCCGCTGCGCATCGTCAGTGTGCGCCGGGAAGCGCTCGTCGACCTGCTGATCGAGGAGACATACGGGCGGCGGGAATGCGCGCTCGAGGGCTTCGGCGACGATCCCGTGCTGTGCCGTCCGCGGGACTTCATCGAATTCTTCTGCCGGACCCATGCCTGCGGTCCTGGGGACCTCGTGACGCGGATCGAGTTCGAGTACACGGATCGACGAGGGGGATGATGTCGTCCTCGATCCGCATCAGCATCTTGGTCGGCATTGCGCTACTCGCACCGGCCGCGGTCCCCGTGCGTGCCGCAGTCCGCGGCGAGCGCGCTCTTCTCGAGCGCTGCGCGCCCCAAGTGTCCCCGGTGACGATGGCGGCGCTTGTGGCGCAGGAGTCCGGCGGCGACCCGTATGCGCTCGATGACGACAGCACGCACATCGTCTATTACCCCGTCTCGTACGCCGGTGCGGCGCGCCTCGCCGCCCAACTGATCGGCTCCGGCCACTCGGTCGATCTCGGTCTCGCACAGGTGAATAGCGGCTGGCTCGCGCCATTGCGCCTCACGGCCGCGGAGCTCCTCAAGCCGTGCGAGAACCTGCGCGCCGGCAGTCTCATCCTGCTGCGCGCCTGGCGGGCCACGGGAGCTGGTCCGGCGTCGGGTGCCCCCCCGCGCGCCAAGCGCCTGGCGAGAGCGCTCGCCATCTATCACAGCGGCAATCCGAGCTCGCTCGCCGGCCGGCAGTATGCGGCCGAGACGTACCGGCACGCCGGCGTTCGCATCGACGTGCCCGCCATCCCGGGCGGACACCTGGCGCGGTGGGCGCGCGCACGTCGCATGTCGCACGATATGGTCGGGCGGGCGGGCGCTGTCAAGGTCCTGATCTCGCGTGCGTCCTCGCCGCAAACGAGCGCGCTGCGCCCAAACGACCATGGGCTGACTCCGGCGTCTCTCAGTGCGATTCATTGAACTGCGCCGCTAGGGGCGCGCCGACCGTAGGCACTGCACCGCTGCAATAGCGTGCTCCACGCAGTGCGGGCTGTGCAGCCCGCAGGGCCCGCGCGGCGGAGAAGGTGGAGATCCACTTTTTCCGGAGCGGGGCATGCGACTGGTCATTGCAGAGAAGCCTTCCGTCGCGCGCGAGCTCGCGTCGGTCGTGGGCGGCGGCGGTAAGCGGCGAGACGGCAGTGAGTTCTATCGGAAGAAGTTGAAGGCCGCCGATGCCGCCCGGGTCGGATACATCGAGTGCGGGAGCGGGATCACGGTGAGCTGGTGCCTGGGGCACCTGCTCGAGCAGCGGGCCCCGGAGAGCTACGTCGCGAGCGGGAAGCTCGGGGCCGCCGACCTGCCGGTCGTGCCCGAGGAATGGAAGCTCACGCCGCGCGATGAGGTTTCAGCCTGTCAATTCGCGGTGCTTGCGGGACTCCTGAAGCGGGCCACAGAGGTCGTTCATGCCGGGGATGCCGATCGCGAGGGACAGCTCCTGGTGGAGGAGGTGCTCGTCGAGGCAGGCTGGCGGGGCAAGACGCAGCGACTCTGGCTCTCCGCGCTCGATGATGAGAGCGTGAAACTCGCCTGGGCGAAGGTGAAGTCGAACGAGCAGTACCTCAAACTCTATCTCGCCGGTCTCGGCCGCCAGCGCGCGGACTGGCTGATCTCGCTCCAGGGCAGCTATGCCATGACGCAGCGTCTCGGGGCGCTGTGGCCGATCGGACGCGTCCAGTCCGCCGCCCTCGCGCTCATCGTGGACCGGCAGCGCGAGATCGAGAATTTTACACAGCGCGACCACTACACGGTGAACGCCAAGCTCGGGGGGGATATCACCGCCGTGTGGCAGATTCCGCAGGACCTGCTCATCGATGGACTGCTCCTCGAGCGCGCGCCGGCTGAAGCGTGTGCGGCGACCGTCATGGGCAGAGATGCGCGCGTCGAGAAGTTCACCGCGAAGCGGGGCGAGCGCGCAGCGCCGTTGCCGTTCTCGCTCTCGGCGCTGCAGAAGCTCGCGAGCCGACGCTTGAAGATCCGGGTGGCCGCGGTGGATAAAGCGGCCCAGGCGCTCTATGAGGCGAAGGTCACGACCTATCCGCGTACGGACTGTCAGTACCTGCCCGAGGAGCAATTGGGCGATGCCGAGCGGCTCTTGAAGGCGATCGGCCGCGGGAGTCTGCCGAAAGGCACCGATCCGTCGCGCCGGCATCGCGCGTGGAATTCGAAAAAGGTCTCGGCGCACCACGCCATCATCCCGACCGGGCAGCCGCTGCCGGCGGGCATCGACCCGGATGCCCGCCGCGTGTACGAACTCATCTGCGAGTCCTACATCCGGCTCTTCATGGGTCCCGAGACGTTCGAGCAGCGCGAGGCGATCTTTGTCGCACCCCACGGCGGTGAGCCGCACCCGGGCGAGCGCTTCAAGGCAAGCGCAAAGATCGTGGAGGAGAAGGGATGGACCGCGCTCGGCGCCGATGACGAGGAGGACAAGGAAGGTGCCGGCGCGCCGCATGGGCTGCCGGTGCTCAAGGAAGGACAGGTCTTGCGGTGTGCGAGCGCGGACGTGGTGGCGAAGCGCACCGAACCGCCAAAGCGCTATACGGATGGCACGTTGATCGAGGCGATGAAGGGCATCCACAAGTTCGTCACGGACCCGAAGTTGAAGTCGCGCCTGAAGGAGACCTCCGGCATCGGCACCGAGGCGACGCGCTCGAGCGTCATCAAGGGGCTCGAGCAGCGCGCGTACATCGAGCAGCAGAAGGGTGCGTTGTTTGCGACCGAGCGCGGCTGCACGTTGGTCGATGGCCTGCGTGCCATGCGTGTGCCGCTCGTGGACCCCGGCTACACGGCGCTTCAGGAGGATGCGCTCGCCGAGGTCGAGAGTGGGCAGCGGACGTTCGAGGACTTCTATGCGGAGGCCGTGACCGCGGCCCGGTCGATCATCGCGACGATCTTGAACGCCCGGGGCGAAACGATCCCCGGGACCACCGCGATGACCGTGTGTCCGGCCTGCGGCGAGAAGCGGTGCGTGGCGCGTGTCAGCAAAAAAGGCTGGCCGCACCACAAATGCCTCGCCTGCGAGTCGCTCTTCGTCGATGAGAACGGCGCGCCGGGCAAGAAATTCGATCCGGATGCCGCGAAGGGATCGGGTACCGAAGCAGCGCCGGGCACCGGCCCCAAGTGTCCGAAGTGCAAGACAGCCACGCATCAGAAAAAGACACGGAACGGCTACGATTACTACTTCTGCGGCGGCTGCAAGGGAGCTTGGTGGCCGGGTCGGGAAGTGGCGGGCAAACTGGGCCCGAAGTGGGAAGCGCGCAAGTAGGCGATCTGCGCCAAAACGCAAACTGATCGGAAATGCTTGACAGTCAAGCATAAAGTTCAGAGGTGACCGCCCGCCTCGCGCCCCGGCCTAGCCGGGGCGACTAGGTCGCGAGCGACGGCCATAGGTGCAGCGCTCCGGAAGGAGCGCTGCACGCCGTGAGGGCTGCGCCCCGTAAGGGGCTGCGCCCTGCACGGGGCCCGGGCGAGGGAGGAGAGGGGAGAGGCACCCATTCTTTTCTGTGCCGGGAGATCGGTATGAGCGAAGTGAAGCGGCTACGGTTGGCGGACCTGAACGATGAGCAGTTCGCGTGCCTGCGCGACTATAACCGGCGTGCGGAAGCCCACCGGATGCTCGATGACCTCGAGGCTCGGTGCGGGTACGACGTGGAGAGGGTCCGCGCGACGCTGCCGCCGCGGGGTGCGTTCCGGGAAATCGTCGAGTCCTACACCTTCATGACCGAGGTAGGGACCGGCGGAAATTGCACGGCGGTGCGCATCCCCTGTGACGATGGCACGTATCTTCTCATCACCGATTTGAGTGACCTGGTCGTGCCGTCGGATGACGCCGAGGTGGTACTCGTCGGACGGTACACCGATGGCGATAACGAGCCGGTGGATATCACGCGCGAACTGCCCGCGGGCGAGCTCGGGCCGAGGGAGGTCCGCACGGAGGATTTGCAGCACGTGATCGATGCCGCGATCGGGCGCTCTGCCGAAACGTCACGGACGGGCGCGCCTGAGCGGCCTTCCGATCTGTCCGAGATGGAGGTGGCACGAGGCCCGTATCGCATCGAGCCGGATCAGGCATCTCATGGCTGTCAGCTCGCCATCTTGGACGCCGCCGGCCAGGTGCTCGCGCGCACGCCGGAATGCGCCGAGTTCGGAGTACCCGAACAGGCGCGGGATTGGCGCAATGCCGCGCAGCTCGCCGCCGGCTGGACGCTTCGCGAGGCACTCGAGGAGATCGAGACCTTCGATCGTCAACTGGATGAGGGTCGAGTGATCCCGACCGCAAAGCACTACAACGAAGTCATCACCATCGCGATCGGGGCTCTGACCCGGATGAGAGCCCTGGAAGCGGAGGTCCTCGCTCACCATCGCGATGCGGCGGAGAGCCGTGAGCAGCCGAGCAACGAGCAGGACGAGGAACAGGACACCGAGGCCGAGGATGCGCAGGACCTCGGTCCTGGCCGCTAGCGCTCGGACGACGGTGGGCCGCGCGCCATGGATGAGGTTCAGGTTGAAGGATCGCGGTGACTATACAGGGGACGGTACGAGTACCTTTATCCATTGGAGCTGAACGCGCATGTATAAGCCAGAAATCGACATAAAGCGGACTGAGGACGTCGAGGTCACGCGCTCGGCCGACGGGGTTCGGGCGAATTTCCCCCTGGTCGGCGGGTGTTCGCGCGACTTCGAGTACGGTTTTGCGGGTGCTGGACCGTCGGAACTGGGCTTGAGCGCTCTCAATGCCTTCGTGCCCGCGTGTTCGGATGGCGAGAACGCGATGGATCTCGGCGATAGCGGCAGGATTCGGTTCGTCAGTCAGTTTGCCTGGGAGTTTCGCGTTCAATTCGCCAAAGAGGTGCTCGGCGTTCTCCCGCAGGATAACGGGACCTACACGATCAAGGCGTCCGACGTGCGGCAATGGATCCACGCGCGCCTGTCGGACGAGGTAAGCGTGGCCGCCGACAAGCTGGTCTCGACCGAGGCGGTCCCGGATTCCATGTCAGGTGCATCCGGCGACGAGGAGCAGAGCGTCACGGACGCCTGTGACCTCGGGAGATAGCGCCAGCGAGGTTGCGGACTGCAGGTGCAGGCCGCCGGCCGGGGTGCGCCCCCGCATGAGGCGGCTTCCCCCGGCACGGGTCCCTGGTGGCGGAGAAGAGGGGTGAGGCACCCATTCTCTTCTGTGCCGGGAGACCCGTATGAGTATCGACAATGTCCAGGCGCGCTCTGAGGACGGGCGTATCGAGGTTGGGCTGTTCGTAGGCGAGGAGTGTTGCGAGATCATTGCCTTGCGCGCGCCAGAGGCGTTTGAGCTTCGTGATTCGTTGAACGACGCATTGCGCGAGGCAGGGTTGCTCAATCGCAAGACCGCAGCCAGTGAGCAGCATGCCGTGGAGCTTCTCGAGGTCGCGCGCGACGTGGTGTGTGCACGGATCGAGACCGCGGACCCGGTTCGCTTCTACGACCGTATGAATGCCGTCGCGGACCGCGCTCATCGGGTCGTGGAGACGGTGGATCGTTCAAGGGGATTGCGTCTGCCCGCGAAGGAGCGCGATGCGCTCAATGCGCGGCCGTGGCTGGATGCGCCGGACCTGGGGCACGGCGAGAAAGAGCCTGTGCCGACGGACTCGACGCTCGAGAAGACCACGCGCGATTTGATTGCCTCGTTGCGTGCGACGCTCCCCGCGCTGGTCTTGCTCGGGGATTACATCGGAAACGAGCACAAGGGGAAGATCGGCATTCCAGCCTTCGATCGGTGCGCGATCATCGGGCAGGCCAAGGATGCCATCGAGCATGCCGAACAGATGCTGTCGCATCCCAAAGGGCGGATCGATTCGACGGCGGAGGCGGCGGCCCGCCGCCTCACCGTGGCGCTCGAGAGTCTCGGCTTCGGTTGTGACGATGTCGAGATCAATGGCGGCGCCGCGGTGAATGTCATCAATGACCACCTCCCGGCGCTCCTCGCGGCGCTCGGAAGCGATGTGGGCAGTCATCTGGCGCAATCGCTCGGGCCCACGCCGCTCGGGGACGCCCCCGGCGAGCGGGACGCTTATTTGGCGGGCGATGAGGAGGACCTCGGGCGATGAGCAAGAAACCGACGTACGCAGAACTCGATGCCGAGCGGGCGCGGCTCGCGAAGTCCGAAGGTCTTCTCGCAATTGCCCTCCATTTGACGCTGCATGGCAAGCCGGATGCGACCGAGCAGTGCAGCCACGAAGGGGACCGGTGGAAGTTGCAGCTCTACGGCGCTCGTCGCGCCGATGGAGGGCTCGTGGTCGAGACGTTCTACCACCCGGGACAGTCTCCGCACTCTGCGGTCCATTATCTCGAGGATCTGACGCGGATTCCCGGGCGCTTCTCCGAAGGCGGGATGAAGTATACGGAAGCGCTATCCCGGCTACGCGCCACGCGCGATCGCATCGTGTATGAGTCTGAGCGGCCGGGTCACTCGCGGCAGGCGGCCCCGGACCGGTTGGACGGGTCCATGCGGACCGCACGGTCCGCGACCCGAGTGCCCGGCGAGTCGGCTGCCGAGAAGTCCGCGCGGCGGTACTCAATCCGGCATGAAGATGGGGCGGTGCTCGCGCAGGGACTCACCATCGACCAGGTTGAGCAGTGGTGGAAAGAGAGCGATGCGAGCGGCCAGACGAATGAGGATCGGTATGAGGGACTGCGCACGGAAGGTATCGTCGTGCTCGTGACCGACTCGCGAGAGTGGGCAGCGCCTGGGCGGGACGAGGACGACGAGCAGACTGCTGGCGAGGACTTGGGGAGGTAGCAAAATGGCAGGCAATCGGCGGCATGCGGGCGGTATAAGCTCGGCGATGGTGAACCTGAAAGAGATCGACGCCAAGATTGCGGCGGGCCGCGTAGCACGGGAATTGCCTGTGCCGGGCGCAGCCCCCGTTCCGTGGCAAGCGCACCGGTTGATCGGGTACGCGAAAAATTATCTCGGTCGAGGTGACGTTGCGCTCGCGCGAGCTCTGCTCGATGAGGCGGTCGCGACCGAAGGGCGTGCGGACTCGGAGGGCGGCGCGCTCAGTCGCGCGCGCGACCTCGCATTGGCCTCGCTTCGGGCGAGTCTTGGGGAGGATCATCCCGACTATGCGCTGATCACTACGACCCCTGCAATCGGGAAAGACGAGGCGCTCAAGAAGTTCGGGCGTCTGATGGACCGCAATCTCGAGGTCCTCGTCACCGAGGAGGATCAGCGCCGCGCCGCCCGGGCGGGAAAGCCCGATGAGGCGCGGTCAATCGCGGACTCCCGCGCGATCGCTCAAGTGGCGAGCGCCCGCGAGCTTCAGGAATTCGCCCTGCAGGTGGGCGGCTTCTCCTGGCCTGCGACCTATGGGTCATCGCCCTGGGAGCGGGCATTCTCGCTCGCGAGCCGGTTGGGATTCGTCTCGGGACTGCCCGCGATCGAAGCGCGGCCGCCACGCACGGTGTGGGATCGGCTCGATGCCGAGCGCGCGAAGGTCTACCGCGAGGAACGAAGGAGGGTGGAAGGGGTACGGGAAGAGTCGCGCGCGGCACAAGGAGGACAGCCGCAGGCCCTGACGCTCTACATTTACCCGACCGAGGCTGGCGAGGTCGCAGGACAGATTCTCGAATACGGCCGGCCTGTTTGGGGTGTCAGCGGGTGTGACGAGCGGAACGCGGTGATCGACGCGGCCACCGAGGCGGGCTACCAGGATTTGAGGATCACCGATGTGCCGCATTTGAATGACGTGCTCGCGGTCGAGCGGCTTCGTGAAGAGGACGGGGGAGTTACGGACCGCGACGACGAGCAGGACCTCGGGAGATAGCGACCAGGCTCCGTAATGCCCGGGAAATGCTGCGGTCCGCTTAGTGTATAATTTACCCGAATAGTTCGGCGAGCGCCCACCCGTGCAAATCGACCCGAAAACAGAGGAAGCGGTCCGGCATTTCCTGTCGTTGATTGCCCCGCACTATGACGTAGCGGGCGCGATCCTCTATGGGAGTCGTGCGCGCGGCACCCATCGCGCCGATAGCGATGCCGACGTGGCAGTGCTTCTCAAAGGTCCGCGCGGAAATGCTTATCGGGTCGTTTGGGACATGGCGAAAGAGGCGGTGACCGTGCTGCTCGAGGACGGTATCGACATCTCGCCGCTTCCCGTGTGGATGGATGAATGGCAGCATCCCGACACGGCACAAAATCCCGCTCTGCTCCGAAACATCGCGCGGGAAGGCGTGCGCCTGTGAAAGTCACGGATCTGAGCAGAAAGGCTGACAACTCGACCGCGGCGGCAAAATCGCTATTGGAGCAGGGACACACAGATGATGCTGCCGACCGGGCGTACTACGCCATGTTCAACGCTGCTCGAGCAGCCTTGCTGGCTTTCGGGTACGAGGTTGAGATCCATAAGACGCACAAGGGCGTAATCAACGCATTCAGCCATCACTTGGTCAAGCAAGGTATTGCATCGCCTGAGTTGGCGGTCAGCTTGAAGCAGGCGGAGAGCACCTGCATCATGGCCGATTACCGCGGAGATTCAGTCGATCCAGGCGTTGCGCGCGATGTGGTAGAACAAGCGGAAAAGTTTGTTGCTGCGATGCGCGAGATCATCGTGAGCCGTTGCAGTAGTCAGGCCAGCACTATCGATCATGGCGACGACCAGCAGGACTGCGAACCGCAGGACGACCTCGGTCGCTGACCAGCCGCAGCGCTCAGCGGTTCACCGCTGAGATCACCGGCACACCTATGAGTCGCGCCCAGGCGGCGGTGGAGGCCGCCTGGATGGCCGGCGCCGCATTCCCGAGCGGTGCCCACCAGGCGTTACTCACGGCGAGGATGAGCGTCGGGGCGGCCGGGCCGTGGTCGGCTGCGATCGCCTCGAGCCACGTCCACGAGAAGAGCTGCTCGGCACAGATCGACGCCCACACCCGCTGCCCGTCGAGCGCGAAGGTATGTTGCCACCACGCAGGCCGCAAACCGTGGATATGGGCGCTCGCTGACCAGGGTAGCCAGTCCCCACCGATCAGGACGGCCGCGGCGCGGGCCTGCGGCCGGCGGATCGGGTGCCCCGGCCGCACGGCGACGAGCGCGTCATAGCCGTTCGCGGAGGCGCCGATGAGCCAGGTCGAATGGCGCGAGACGCCATCGAACCGCATGCCATCGGCGAGGTACTGCTGGGTGCCGGGCCACCAGTCATCGAGCAGTCCTTCGCCGAACACCAAGACCGGCTCGTCGCGGCGAGTCCCACGTGAACCGTCCGCGAGGATCGCCTGCCAGTTCGCGATCTCGCGGCCGACGTTCCATCGTGCCGGCTGGATGTGGGTGTCGACGCCCAGCCAGTCGGGCGGCGGCGGCAGCGGGCAGTAGCCGATGTTGAGCGGGATGGCGACCAGAGCCAAGAGCAGGAGACCAATGCCGCTTTGCGCGCGTCGACGCGGCAGATCGGCGAGCAGAACAATGGCCACAACCGTGAGGCCGATGCCGATCCATCCCGTATTCGGGAAAAACACCCCGGCCGCATTCAGCGGGGATTCCCACCCGATGAGTCCGAGGGGCGGCAGCGCGGTGAGTGCGAGCGCGAGCAGCGCGCGGGGCCAGGTGGAGGCGAAGGCCCACGGGAGGGCGAGGAGGAGGCTTGCGCCGATCCACGCGCTGACCGCAAGCACCATGACGTCCGGCACGGGTGCACCGCCGGCCGCGGGTGCCCAATACCCTTGGATGGCGCCGAGTACCGGCCACGAACACTGCGCGTAATAAATAAGGGCTGCGAGGAGCCGACTGCGCCAATGCGGAGCGAGGGCGCAGGCGAGCGGCAGAAGGATCGACAGCGCCGGACCGGCAAGGCCGGATCCGGCGTGCAGCCAGGCGAATCCCGCGAGGCCGGCAACGGCGATGCTGGCGAAACCGGCCATGGTAGTGGCGTGATTGAATTGATGTCGGTTCACGCGGCCTCCCCGCGCCTTGTCTGGGAGTGATTGTGCCGCGCCGGGCGTCGAGGCTAGGCCCACAGCAAGTCCATCTGTCCGCCGCGCTCGAGCATGGCGCGATCCTCGAGCGCGATCCGCTGGTGTGCAATCTCGAGATAGGCGGCTTGGGATTCGATCCCGATAAAGCGGAATCCTTCGCGCACCGCGGCGACTCCGGTGGACCCAGACCCGGTGAAGGGGTCGAGTACAGTGCCGCCCGGCGGGGTGATCAGGCGGCAGAGGTACGCCATCAGCGCGGTGGGTTTGACGGTCGGATGCGTGTTGCCGGTACCCCGGTCCGCTCGGCTCGCCTTCGCGCAGTAGAAGAACCGCGCGGCACTGCCGGCGTCGAGTCGCCGTGCGCCGGGGCGCATCTTGAAACCGACTGTGCCCGTGTTCTCGCTGTTCGCGCTCGGCTCGTCTCCCCGCTCGCGGCGCATCGCGCCGTAGACGCGCGAGGTCTTGAGCTCATTGGCGAGTTTGGCATCCGCGCATTGTCCCGGCGCTTCGGGGAAGGCGGCGAGCACCTCGACGCTCCCGTCATGCATGACATTCGCGGGCCAGCGACCGAAGTTTTCGGCCTGGGTGACATTGTCGCGGCATCGAGCGGCGTGCGCGGCGACGGCATTCGGGTCATCCATCCACGGCCGGGTCCAGCCCGGGTGCCTTGCACCCACTGCAGACGCACTGCAGTCTCCGCCCGAGAGCTTGTCGCTTGTGGGTACGCGGCACGCATCGATATTGAGTGCGCCTGTTCCGTAGTGCGTGACATTCGCCTCGAGCGTGCGCTCCGCGAGCGGCTTCCTTGCGAGCACGATCGGCTCGTGTGCGGGTTTCAGTGCCGAACCCCATCCCCGCCGCTCGCCGGACAGATTCTTCGACTTCGGAAACCCCGAGCCGTAGATCCAGAGGATCGAATCGCGAATTTCGAATCCCGCATCCTCGATGGCGCACACCATCCGGTGCGCGGTGCGCGTGCCGCCGAAGGCGAGCAGATGTGCCCCCGGCTTCATGACCCGCAGGCACTCCCGCCATAGCGCGGGGTCATAGGCAATCCCCGTCGCGTCCCACGCGAGCCCCATAAACCCGCGCATCACCGCGCCGCGGGTCGCGGCGCTGCGCCCGCCGGGGCGCGCCGCAGTGAGCTCGTAAGGTGGATCGGTGACGATGGCGTCGATCGACTCGGCGCTGATCGCGCCGAGCACCTCGCGGCAGTCGCCCGGGTACAGCCGGTATCGCGGTTCGGACGCCGGCATCCGTGCGCCCCCGTCCGGCCCGCTCTGTTCCGCGCGCGTGTGCTGCGCGCCGTCCCTAGGCGAGTCGTTCGACGACATAGCCTGAGTCCGGCGACCAGCCGTGCACGGCGGCGACTTCTTCGACGCGCCGGCCGCTTTGGGTGCGGGTGATGAACACGACGCGGTTGATCGCCGCGGCGATGATGGGCGGCTGCGGTTTTAGATCGTTGAGCGCAATGAGCTGCTCGATGCGCACGAGCGCATCGCGGGTGCTGTTCGAGTGCACCGTCGCCACCCCGCCGGGGTGACCAGTGTTCCACGCCATGAGCAGGTCATTGGCCGCCCCGTCACGCACCTCGCCGACCACGATGCGCTTTGGCGTGAGGCGCAGCGTCGCCTTCAAGAGCTGCTGCATGTTCCGCCCGCCGCGCCCGTCTTTGGTCGGCGCGGAGGTCAAGAGCTGCACCAGGTCTTCGACCGCGATCTGAAGCTCCGGCACGTCCTCGATCGTCACGACCCGGTCGGCGGGGAATTCACGCGCGATGCAATCGAGAATCGCGTTCGTCAGCGTGCTCTTGCCGCTGGCCGTCCCGCCGCAGACGAGGATGTTCTGCGATGCTTTGACGGCGGCGACGATCTGGACCCGTTGCGCCTCGGAGAGGATGCCCTGGGCGATGTAATCCTCGAGCGTGAAAATCCTCACCGCCTTCTTGCGCAGCGCGAAAGTCGGCCGGGGCACGGTCGGGGGAATGATCCCGATGAATCGGGAGCCATCGATGGGGAAGGATCCCTCGATGCTGGGATCGTCCTTATGGACCGTGCTGTCCACGCCCTCGGCGACCGAGTTGATGACCGCGAGCGCATTGGGGCGGCTCACGGTACCGATGACCGGATTCCCGGCCCCAATCCGGGCGGCGCGCAGCGCGCCGTCCGGGTTCAGCGTGACCTCGAAGACATCGGGGTCGATCAGCGCCGCGCGCAGTGCGGGGATCATGGACTCGCAGAGCGCGCGCATCTTGCGCAGCCAGTCGAGGGCCATCCCGGTATCGAGTTCGGCCACTTGGCGGCGGATGAATTCGACGATCTTGCCCGTCGCCGGCACGAGCGCTGGGTCGAGGCCGCTCACGAGCGAGCCCATCAGGTCCGCCCACGCCGCGATCAGCGCCTGGCCAGGCTTGGGACAGCGAGAGACGGTGTGCTCGATCCACGCCGGCCAATCCGTCGGCGGGGGCGGGTCGGCGGCTGGCGGCGCGGAGGGTGAGGGCGATGGCGCCCGGCTGGCGGCGACCGGCGTGCCGGGGAAGGCAGTGACGTTCATGTCGCTTCTCCCCGGGGCGGGACCTATGGACTGTGACAAGCCCCCGGGAGGGGGGCGCGGAACAGTCGAAGTGCTTCAGATCGCAAGGGGTGTCGGGGCGTAGCCCTGACCAAGGTGGGTCGGGGCGAACGGAGCGTCAGCGCAGTGTGGCCACCGACCCCTTACCTTGTAGGCTTCGGTGGCCAAATCAAAATCTACGGGACGCAACACCCCTCACGGTCCCGGCGCGCGGAGAACTCGTGTGAGCTTCTCCACCTCCATTCGAATCCGTGTGACTCCGCAACTCAAGGCGCTCGCTCGTAAGCGCGCGCGCGAGGCCCACTCCACCGTGTCCGACATGGTGCGCACCATGCTCGAGGCGGGCGCGTCACCGGGTTCACCGACCGCGAGGATGGACCGCACGGAGAAGAAGAACACCGGCGAGGAGATGCGGCCGGCTCGATCACGGGGTGAGATCGACGATGGCGTGCGCGCCGAGCTCCGTCGGCTTGGGGGGCTTCTGAAGCACCTCGCGCCTGGCGGTAAGCCCTGGGCGAGCGAGGAGGACAAGCGTCGCTGGTGGCGGGTGACCGAGAACATCGAAGCGCTCGGCCGCGGCCGGCGGCCACCGCATGAAATCGAATCGCTGCCGCCGGCCCGCGCGCCGCGTGGGGAGCGCTGATCACTTTCTTTCAGGAGGCAATTATGGCGACGATCACGATCCAATTTGCGAACGGCCGCACGAAGACCCTGTCGGCGAGGGAAGTACGAAACGGAACGCGCTTGACGGCGCTGCTATTCGTGGCGGTATTCATGATCGAGATCATCCCCGTCCGTCACATCATCGATGCGCGAACCGACGTGGCCATGCGACCAGCGATGGAGCGCATTGCGAATCACGGCGGCGTTGACGCGGATATGTGGCTGTTCTGGCACTTCGATGAGGGAAGCCGGCTACAGGCGGCGGCGCGGGCAGGTGATCCTGCGGCGCAGTACCTGCAGGGACGCCTACTTATCCATCGTGGTGACCGCCGCGCGGGTCTGGGCTTGATCCGCCGCTCGGCCGAGGCCGGATATCCCTGCGCGGTGCTGCGCGAGGATCTGCATCGCGCGTGCGAGTGACGGCCGGCCGGGATCACGCGCGTGCTCGCCAAGGTCATCAAGCTCAAGCACACCGGCGAGAGTCGCGGCTTCAAGCCGGTCATGGAATACGTCATGCGCGCGAGCGAGGAGGAGGCCGGGAAGGTCGCGCCGGGGGAACACTTTGAGGCCGGGCACCTGAACATGGAGTCCTATTGGGACCCGCAGTCCGATCTCACGAACGAGGACGAGCGTCGCGGCTACGCGCGCGACCTCGCCACACAGTGCGAGTCCATCGAGGCCGCGTGCCGCGCGCGGCCGGCGAGCCGCTTCAAGGGCAACCCGGTCTACCACGTCGCGATCAATTGGATCGAAGGGGAGCACCCGAGCCGCGAGCAAGCCGAGCGCGCATGCCGGCACGTCATGACCGCGCTCGGCTGCGCGGATCATCAGGCGGCGTGGGCGATCCACCGGGACACTGACAACGACCACGTGCACCTCGTCGTGCACCGCGTGCACCCCGAGCGGCTCACGGTGTGGTCCCCGCCGTTTCGCAAGGACTATTTCATCCTGGACAAGTGCATGCGCGAGCTCGAGATCGAGTTCGGCCACGGCCGCGCGAACGGACCCTTCATCACGCTCGACACGGAACAGGGTCCGCAGATCGTGCGCATGAGCCGCGCCGAGCGGCGCTCGCGCGGGCTGCTCAAGGAATCGGCCCCCGGCGCGGCGCGGCTCACGGATGCCGCGACGCGCGCGGAGAAGGGACTCGGCGCGGGTCTTTCATTCCAATCCTGGGTTGCGGGCACCCCTGCGCGCGACTTGAAGGCCGTGCTCGAGCGGCCCGTTTCCGGGCGCAGCCCCGGCGCGACGTGGCAGGACGTGCATGCCGCGCTGGCGCGGCACGGCGTGCGCATCGAGACGAAGGGCTCCGGCATGGTCGTCACGGTGCGACTCGAGGACGGCCGTGTGCTGGCTGCGAAAGCCTCGCAGCTCGGCAGGTTCGCGAGCAAAGCGGAACTGGAGAAGCGCTTAGGTCCCTTCACACCCCCCGACCCCGCTCGAGCGCTCCCGCCACCCGAGACCGAGCGCACTTACGAGGCGGCGCTCGAGCAGGCGCTGGTGGACGTCGACCGCGACCAGCCGCGTGGGACGGACGAGCGCAAGGACCGCGACCCGAACCGCCGCGCCGGCCAGAAGACCGAGCGCGCGCGGGAGCGCGAGGCACTGCACGCCACATATAAGGAAGAGCAAGCTGCGGCGCGCATTCGGCGGCGCGACGAGCGGACCGCGCTCACCGCGCGGCATCGGACCGAGCGGGCGGGCCTCCGTAAGCTGATCCTCGAGGAGCGGCAGGTTGCACGCTCGCAGGCTCGAAAGGAGGGGATGGATCCCCGCATGGCCCTCGCTCTGCACGCGAAACGTGCGGCCGAGAGAACGGAGGCGCTGCAAAAGCGACAGGCCACGGAGCGAACCGCGCTCCGTACGCTGCCGCCGGCTGAAGCCTGGCGGCAATGGCTCATCGAGCGCGCGGCGGCCGGGGACCCGGCCGCAGAGGCGGCGTTGCGCGGAATCCGCTATCGCGAGCGACGCAAAGCGAAGCGCGATGCGTTCGAGGGGACGGACGACGAGGCTCTGGCTCCACGGCTCACCGTCGCCGCGCTCACCGCCGATCTCGATGCGCGGCGACATCTCATCACGTACCGCGGCGCCGATGGCGCGGCGAAGTTTGTGGATTTTGGTCAGCGCATCGAGATGCGCGACCGCGCGGCCGATTCCCTCGAGGCTGCGTTGCGCATTGCCGCCGAGAAGTACGGCGGCAGGGTCTCGATCCAGGGCAGCGGGGAGTTCCGCGAGCGAGCCGCCCGCCTCGCCACGCGGATCGGCGTGCGGGTCTCGGACGAAGACCTGCGCTCCATCGTGACGGACGAGCGGGCGCACATCGAGCAGGAATGGCGGCAACCTGGAATCTCGGGGGTTGCACCCCGGCAGGGGGCGGCGCCCGGCACCGGGGCCGCGCCGGAGGAGATGCCTGGATCCACGGATGGACGGGAAGTTGAGCGAGGGGACGAGGACGGGCGAGAGCAAGATCGGTAGCGTGCGCGAGCGGCTTGAGGCCGCGGGCCGCTCTCACCCCGCCCGCTGATTGCCCGCGCTCAGCGAGCGCGTATCCGCAAGACCTTCCGGACTGCGGAATGGATGGCCTTAGACCACATCCTCTCGGGGACTTCAGGATGAGCTGCGATCGCGCGCTTGACGAGCGCATCGAATGCCACCTCATCCGTCACGGTATCGGTCTTGAGTGCGACCCGGTACGTGTGCGCCGCTGCCTCAATAGCGCGCATGGCCAGCGACTGCATGCGCTCATCATCTTCGTGCCAGGTGTCGAGCCGTTGATCCACCGTGCGGTGCAGCGCGGGCGCTTCGGCCCGGGCGGCGGCGAGGTCGAACGAGGGTTCAGCCGCGAGCGGCTGAGTCAGGTAGTCGGCACGGTGCTTGCGTAGCTCGCGGCTCACCGTGCTCGGGGACCTGCAGAGCGCACGAGCAATCGCGCGCACCGAGTGTCCCTGGTGGAACAGGCGATGAATGTCGTCACGGTCTCGCTGGTCGAGATAGCGACCCATGGGAAAGGGGTTGTTGCGTCGCGTCAAATTCAATTTTGCCACTGAAGCCTACAAGGTAAGGGGTCGGTGGCCACACTCCGCTGACGCTCCGTTCGCCCCGACCCCGTGCGGGGCGCAGCCCCACCTTGGTCAGGGCTACGCCCCGACACCCCTTGCCACCTCAAGCACTCCGACTGTTCCGCGCCCCCACGGGGGCTTGTCACAGTCGCCCGATTCCCGCGGCGCGGGATAGCGCTCGCTACCGAGTCTTCTCGGTCGCGCGGTACCTGCCGCGCCGCTGCGGGCGTAGAAGCTGCGCTCGGCACGGGGCTGTGCAGCCCGCAGGGCCCGGCTCGCCGAGAACGGCTGTATGACCCACCGAGTGATGCAGCCATGGCGAGCAAGAAAGACCGGACATCATCCGCAGCCGGGGCAACCGCTCCGACTGCGCCGCCTGCGGGAAGCCCAGCAGGCGACCCTGGCACGGCGGCGAATGGGACAGGCGGGGAAACCAAGCCGGAAACCTCCGAAGAATTCAACATAGTCGCCGCCCGGCAGGCGATTCCCGTTCTCGATCGCGCGCTGCGCGCGTGGGATCGGGCGCTCGGCGCGCAACACACCCCTGCCGGGTTCGCCGTCGAGTTCGTCGCGCACATCGAGCCTTCCCGGCTCGAGCGCATCCAGTGCGCGAGCCCCGAAGAGATCAGTCGCTTGGCGGAAGACCTCGCGGTGGCCTATCCGTTGGTCCCCGCCGCCGCCTGGCAGGCCGCGCTCTCGGCCAAACGGGTAAAGCCGCGCTCGAGCGCCGGCCGGTCAGCCGGCAAGGCACCCCGGAAAGCCAAGACCGGAACACAAGCTGGAGCCTCGGGGGAGAGCACACCCCGAGGCGACGGTGCAACCGGCGGGGACGCCGTCGCTTCACCCGACACGGCCGCGGCGCGCGGCGGACTCACCCCCGAGCTACGCGCTCAACACCGCATCCCGGAATGGGCGGATGGCTCTGACATCCGCCCCGGGGAGGACCTCGCGGCATACGCCAGGCGCAAGCGCGCCGCCGGCCCGCCGCCTGATCGCAGCAAGTTCATTGGGGAATAGTCATGCTCAAAATCTTTCTCGTGGACGGGGACAAGGGCGGGGTAGGCAAGAGCATCGCCGCGCGGCTCCTGATCCACTACCACGTCACTCTGCCGGCCGAAGTCCGGCCGTCAATCTACGTCATCGACAGTGATCGTTCGAATCCCGATATCGGGGGCACGGGCGGTTATGTGGAAGACCCGGACGCGGGGATCGAGGCGGTCGGTCTCCTCGATCTCTCGGATGAAGACGGCTGGATTGCTCTGGTCAAGCGCTTCGGCGAGTTCGTCGAGGACGAAAGAGAGTGCCGCGTCATCGTGAGTCTGCCCTCGCAGATCGGCACGCGGGCTTTCAGCGGCGAGATCGCCATCGTCCGCGAAGCCATGCGGGCGCTGAACATGATCCCAGTGTGGGTGCTGTCGCGGACAAAGGAGTGCCTGGCCGCCCTCGAGGGACGGCAAATCGCGCTGCCTCACCGGTATGACCGCGGCGTCGCCGTGCGCAACTTGTTCTGGGGTCGTGCGCGCGAATTCTACCGCTGGGAGAATTCGGAGCTGCGCAAGTCCCTCATGGCTTCTGGCTGGGCGGATGTCACCCTGCCGGCGATCAATGAGACCGTACTCGATGGGATCGAGCGTGCGCCCCTGCACAAGATCATCCCTCCGGACGGCCACAAGGTGCTCGATCTCGGGACGGACATGTCCCTGCGCGCCAGCGTGGGGGCCGCGATGCCGAGCATGAAGGTCATTGCCGATTACTCCCCGACAGGTGAAGAGGAAGCCGAGTGATGCGCGAGGGCGGCTACGACATCGCCGATCAGCTTTTCATGGATGCCCGCGGCATCCCGATCACGCGCTTCTCGGATCAGGACAAGGCGGACTATCGGGTCCTGCGCGAGGCGCTGATTCAGGCGACGTACCTGCCCGATGACCCGAAGGCGGCCCCGATCATCGCGCTGGTCGCCTTCGTGTGGGCGCGCTGCACCGGGCGCGCCGATGTGCTGCTCGCCATCAAGGAGTCCATCGAAGGCGAGATTATCGACGGTGAGCGTCGCGGCGTTCTCGGGCAGATCAAGGCTGTCATCGCCGGAGAGTTCGCGGGATTCGCCGAACGGCTCGACGCTCATATAAAAGAGAGCGCGACGCTCACCGTGCGGCAGCGTCACCTGGACGAGCGGCGGGCAGAAGTCCGGGCCGAACCGGATTTGACCGTCGAGGAAATTGCAACTGCGGTGATCGAGGCGTTGCGTGAATCCGGCCTGCTGCTGCCCGAGCTTTCCCCCTCATCTGCCGGGACGGTGCCGCCGGCAGGGCCGCCGCCTGCGGCACCCCCGATCGACCATGAGGCGATCGCCTCGGCCACCGCCGCGCACGTCGTAGAGGGGCTTAAGCCTCACATGGGCGTTCACGTGGATATCGCGGCGATCAAGGAGTCGCTGCGCGAGAGCTTTCAGCTCGCCTGGATCTGGATCGCCTTCGCGTGCGTACTCGGCGCCGGTGGGTTTGGCGTCTGGGTGGGGTACCAGCGGGCGTCCACGCGGGATGCGGGCGCGATCTCCGTGCTCAGCCAGCAGGTGGCCGACCTGAAACACGCGAACGGGACGCTGACCCGGGTGTGTGGTGCCGGCCGGCGCTGACCCACTGCGTGGGGGCACCGGCTGCGCCCGGCACGGGAGTGCCCGCGGGGGCCCGGGCAGCAGAGAAAGATTGTAAGACCTATCCCGCGTCGCGGGAATTGTGGATGGCGAAACAGACACGAGTTTTCGAGGTGAAAGTCCTATGAACGCGCAAGCTGAGCATGTGAACGATCAAATGGCGGCGATGGATCAGCCTGCCGCGGCAGCCGAGAAGTCTCCGGAGGAAGTCGCGCTCGAGGAGGCGCTTGCGCGTGAGTACCTCGAGCGGGAGAGGGATGCTTCGCACGCGCGCCACGAAAAGCTCGACGCGCTCCATGAGCGCCACCGCCGCGAGGTCGAAGACTTTCAGCGGCCGGAGACCACCGCCGAGGTCCGCAAGGAGATTGAGACCCAGTATAAGAATCTCCAGGCGGGTGCGCGCCACTCGCTCGTCGCGCAGGAGCTCGCGCGCCGGCAGGAAACGCTTGAACGGCGGCATCTCGCCGAGCGCCAGCAGCTCATGGGGCGCACGCCGCTCACCTTCGCGCGCTTCCTCGAGCAGAAATTCGTCGATCCGACCCTGACCGGCGAACGGCGGCGGGTGGCGAAGCGGCTGCATGCGGAAGCACAGCCGGCGGCCGGACTCACCGGCGATCGCGCGGGCGACATGTCACCCGTCGTACTCGAGGGGCTGACCGCCACGCTCGGTGCCGAGAAGGACGGCCTCGTACCGGTGCACTATGAGCGCGATCACAAGCGCGTCATCACCGATCGCGGCGATCGGCTGGACGTGCATGACCCGAGCGATCAGGAGATCGAGGCGGCGTTGCGCATCGCCGCCCAGAAATTCGATCTCGAGACGGGACTCGATCTCACCGGCAATGAGGAATTCCGGACCCGCGCGGCGGAGATTGCCGGCCGCCTCGACTACAAGGTGCAAAACCCCGACCTTCAGGCCGCCTGGCAGGCGGGGCGCGCCAAGGCCACCGAGATCACGTCGGCGGAGGCGGACATTACCGGCCAGGCTGAGGTGCTCGGCCGAGTGGCCGAGGCCGATAAAGCCGGCGGCGCGGATGCGCCCGGCACGGGTCCTGCGGACGGCACAGGAGCGGCGGAGGCTGCCATTGGGCGCGCCCAAGAAGCCGACGCTTCCCGCGCGCCGCGCGAGGAACTGTCGCGAACCGCCGAGGAAGCACAGTCACCGGCATCCACGGGGGCGCTTGCCGGACCCCGCGTCAACATGGCCGGCGAATTCCTGCTGCAGCGCTTAAAGCCGCACCAGATCCGCGTGATCGAATCCCTCGGCCGCGGCGAGACGGTTCCCCTCTATCTGAGCGCCTCGCTCCGTGGGCGCGCCAGTGAGCCGGACCTCGTGACTGACGCTGGCAGTCTCACCGATGACGGGCGGCTCATCTACGCGCGCCTCCTCGAGCGCCAGGCCGCCGAGAGCGAACAGTCCCGGCTCGAGCAGCAGCAGTTGCTCACGCGCAATGAGGATCAGGCGTTGGAAGCGGCCGACCATGAGCGTGAGGTCGCCGAGAACGCGCACGATCTCACCGACTACGGCGCTTCGGCCACGGCCGAAGCCGACGTCGGGTTGTAAATCACCGGCACGAGGAGTCATCCATGACTTATGGCATCGAGCAGACCCGCCCGCAGGGGGTTTCATCGTCCGCGGAGGGCGACGAGGGCTCCCCCAGGATCGAAGTGCCCCGCGATATCGCCGAACGCGAGTTCGGTGCCGAAGTGGTGACCGAGGAGGACGGCGATGAGTAAGACAGAAGCGAACCCAAATCCGATCGCGCCGGACGAGCGTCAGTCCCCCGCGGCGCTTGAGGCCGAGACCAAATGTCTCCTCGCAAAGTCGGCCGAGGATTTGACCCGTGCGCCGACGGAGGAAGAGCAGCGAGAACTGCATTCACCTCGATCCATCGAGGTGAATGAGGTCTCCATGGATCGGGTGTGGAACGACGAGGAATGGTGTGCGGAATACCGCGTCGGGGACGATGAGGTGTGGTTCCGCGACTACGGACCTCGCATCGAGGTGGTCAACCGCGAGGATGAAAGTATCGCCGTGGCGCTGCAAATCGCGGCGGAGAAGTTCGGCGGGATTGTGACGATCAGTGGGCCGGCGAAATTCCGTGCGCGTGCCGTGAGTCTCGCCGCACACCTCGATATCGGGGTCCTCGAGCAGGACGTCACCGAGGCCGGTGAGCACGAGAAAGGGCTGATCGGCGCGGTGGAGATTGAGCCTGGCGAGGCGAGCTCACCGCATGAGGAGGACGAGCAGACTGTCACGGATGATTGTGATCTCGGCCGGTGACGGGGAGACGTTGAGAACGGCGTGCTATTTCGGTTTCACTCATCAATCTATTGTCAAAAAGTGAGGTATTACAGCGACGCCATTGTGGCCGCAGGCGTAGCTTCTGGCATGAGTGCAGTTACCGGAAGGGTGTCATGAGCATTGAAAGATTTTGGGATCACGCGGACGTCAGGGTTTTACTGCTTGAATCGCGCGGGGAGACCGAGCGAGCGGAAGAGGTGACGGTGAAAGTCATCCATGTCATGGAGGGCGGCGCGCGCGTGATGGTTCAGCGGCACGACGGTTCAGCCCCTCCGAAAGCGGTGAATCCTATCTCGCTTTCGGTCCTGGTCGGGAATGAGGGCGGTGCGCAGGAGCGCATGTCTTGGCTCCTCGCCTGTGAACGGCTGGGCGGCTTGAGTCACGCGGAGGGCAAGGAACTGTTTGCGCGGATCGATGGCCGCGACCATGAGGTCGGGGTCGAGGACAGTGCGGACATGTGCCGATAGTGTCGGTGCGGCCTGGCGGACACGAGCCCGCCAGGCCGGAGCGCCGCCTATTTGCCGCGTGGACGCTGCCCGACGTGGTGCTGGATCCGCTGCGCTACGCGATTGAGGTACTCGAGACCGGCCAGGAGCGTTGTCTGTTCCGGTCCCCAATCTTCCTCTGAGCCCATCCGCCGAAGCACTGTCAGAAAGATCGATTTTGCCGTGTCAAGATGATCGAGCGCTTCGAGCCAGATCTCGGTGTGGCGCGCGGAGTCCCGCACATGGGATTTGAGGGTTGTGCGGGCGCGTGCCTGGGCGGTGTCCTGCGTCGCAGTCATGAAAAGCCTCCGAATATCTAAACGGTCGGCCATCAACTGCGAGTTCTGTAGTCGGGCCGGCCAAACAATAAATGTTCGGACACAACTGCCCGCTTAAGTTAAACACCCGTCCATAGGACCTAGTTTTGCGACTTCATACATTCGGTCGGCGAGGTCCATTTCCTTGAACGTGCCCGGCAACTGAGGATTGACCTCGTGTGCCGAACAGTGTCCTCGTTCAAGACGCCTCGACTGAGAAACTCTACCCGATCTGCCGAGTAAATGGAAGCTATGCCATACATTCCGGCGGCGATAGGTCGGACTGGAGTGATGAACGATCACCTATCCCGAGGGGCTGCATACAGCCAGACGCTACAGCGCGCATGACGGCGTCACTCCCACGTGGAATGAGCTACCCGACAGGGGCCCGCGCTTCGGAGAACTCCCGAGAGGCACCTTTTTCCTTTGTGCCGGGAGACGCTCGTGAGCGCATTCGTTGCAGACCCCTACGAGATCGGCCTCGTCGCCGCTCTCGTGAAACGGATCCCGGAGGCGAATCAGCCGGCCGGGGTGCATGAACTCGATGTCACGCGCGTCGCGGAACACTTGGCGCGCGAGAATATCGCGAGCGTTCGGGCGGACCGGCCCCATGGATATCTTCCCGGCACGCCGGAGGGCATTGGACGCGCGGGCCCGAATCTGCTCGACAAGGATGTCATTGCGCTTGCTGGCGATGCCGCGCGGGCGTTCGCGAACGCCATGCACGGCGAGCAGCCGCGACTCATCGTGCAGCCGGCCGCCGCCGCCGAACTGGTGCGATATCTAGAGTACCAGTCCTGCGAGCACGCGAAGTGGGAGCGCTCAGCGGCCCATGCCGCGCTTTCAGCGCTGCGCGATTTCTCAAGCGCCGCCGGAATCGATGTGCGTGAAGCGCCTGTGAGGATTGCCCATTCAGAGTGGGGCATCAGGGGGCCGCTTCTCAACGAACTTGAGGCCAAAATCCTGCCGGAGGCCGTGAGACTCTGTCGCGAAGAGGCCCGCAGGGACTATGCCAGGGCGCAGGGGCTTGGTGGTGCCGATGCCGAGGTCGTGTGGGGCTCCCGCGAGCTCTCCGGTGAGGCGACGCTCGCGCAGAAGCCGTTTTGGGAGCGGGAAGGCGTGACACTGACCTACCGCGATCGACGGGCGTGGGTCTCCGAGGTCAACGGCCCGGGCCGCATCGCGATCGCGCTCGATGGCGTGTCGAACGCTATCGAGGTGGAATCTCGGCAGCTCCGCGTGCAGTACGAGGGGCGGGATATGGCCTGGCTCGAAGCGGACGCGCTGTTCGAGTCTCTCGCCACTGAGGCGCAACAGCGGGAACTCCTCGAGCGGCTCGCGGCCTCCACGGTGATGCCGGGCCGATATTCACCGTCTGAGGTCATGAAGTCCGTGACGCACGCCGCCGTGCTCGTCGGCTCGCACGCGGTCATCTTGACCGGCCGCGCGGATGACATCGAGTCGGTCGCCCAGGCGGCACGCCTCGCCGAGTCTGCCGAGTTTCGACGCATGATCCGCGAGGTCTACGGCGACGCCGAGCCTCATGCGGGGGCGGTCGACGGCAACCGTGTCGAGTGGTTCGAGGGCATGTCCTCACTCGTTTCGAAACCGGCCGGCCAGGTCGAGGACGGTGCCGGCCAGGGGCCGCTCGTGGCAATTCTCACCGCCTTGCCCGGCTCGCGCGCGGGGGATGCGCTCGCCACGGCGCTCGCGATCACGGCCGAAACCGCGCGCATCTTCGATTCCCATGCACCGGCGCTGGATGACGGTCTTAACCAGTCCCCCGTGACACCGGAAGCCGCCCCCGCGCAAGAGCTCCCGCCGCAAAGTTCACGGTCTCAGCAAGGCCGTGATTTTCGCCAGGAGATCACCGATCGGATGGTGGCGGCGCTCGAGGAGGGAAAGATCCCCTGGGAAAGACCGTGGAGACAAGGCGAGCGCCCCATGAACGGGCTCTCCGGGCACCGCTATCAGGGGATCAATCGCCTCATAGTCATGCTCACCATGGCCGAGCGTGCGTACAGCGATCCTCGGTTTCTGACCTGGAATCAGGTCAAGGAAGCGGGTGGCTTCGTCAAGAAGGGCGAGCACGGCGTACAGATTGAGATGTGGAAGCCGAGACCCTTCTGGGCGCGCAAAGACGTGAAGGTCGAACACGCCGGCCGGCCGGTGCGGGTATTCGACGAGCCGGTCGGTGGGACCGCCGCGATCGCAGGGCCGGGCGCGAGCGCGCCATCCTCCATGGTGAGCACGAGTGATCTCAGCGTGCGCCATCAGGGTGAGAAGCTCTCGTGGCGCCGGGCGCATGAGGAACTCGATACCTTCACCTCACGGGTCTACACAGTCTTTAACGTCGAGCAGTGTGAAGGGTTAGACCTCGGCAAGCTCAGGGAATTGACGGCGGCAGGCCCGCCGATCGATGCGCACACGCGCGGAGAGTTTCTGATGGCGGCCATGCGCGCCGATGGGATCGCGTTCAAGACCGCCGGAGATGGCGCGTGCTATGTGCACGCCGCGGACACCATCCATCTGCCGGCGCGCGATCAGTTCCATTCTCAGGAAGCCTACTACGCCACTGCGTTGCACGAAATGGGTCACTCCACCGGGGCTGCGCAGCGTCTGAATCGCGATGGGATTACCGGTGGACACTGGTTTGGCTCGGAGGATTATGCCCGCGAGGAACTGCGCGCCGAACTCGCGAGCGCATTTCTCTCGGTCGAGACCGGTATTTCAACCGTGCGGGATTCTGAGAGCGAATCCCGGCACAAAGCGTACCTGCAGAGCTGGGCCAAGGTGCTCAAAGCCGACAAGAACGAGTTCTTTCGCGCTGCAAAGGAGGCCGGCGAGGCGGCGGATTACGTGCTCGCCCGCGAGCGCGAACTCGAGCAGGCGCTCGAGCATGCCGGACTCACCCCGCGCCAGGCGTCCGTGCTCGAGGCGGCCTGTGCGCAGCACGATTTGCAGGTCTGCGGCGGGGTGATCGACGGTCCACATGGCGAGCTGCTGCGGATCGAATCCTCGGCAAGCGGCGAGCTTGCGCTGCGCGACCCCGCGACGCGCGAACCGCTCGGAACGGTTGCGTCGCGAGAGGGCGCACTCTCTCGAATCCTCGACGAGCGCCATCGCGCCGTGCTCGAGGAGGCCACTCTCCCCGAGGCGGAAGAAGGAATCGAACGATGAAAGGCAGAGAACTCGCGACCGTGCTGGCCGCGCTGCGTTACTGGCAGCAGGACCTCGAGGCCAACGACGCACCGCCGATCAGTGGGGAGTTTTTCGCCGACTGCGAGCCGTTGACCTCGGAGGAGATCGACGGGCTTTGCGAGCGGCTGAACATGGAGCCTGTCGAGCAGCTCGCGCGTGGGATGCCGCGGCAAGAGTCCGGGCCGGCCGTGCCGGCCGCAGGACCCGCGCGGTACCTGTACCGCCAGCTGCTGCGGCCGGCCGGCTTTGCAACGATGCCGGCGGGGCTGAAGTGGGACTATGTCGAGGTGCCGCGGGACATTGCGCACCTGCGCGCGAATCTCCCGGTGAGCCGCCATCGCTACGGCGTCATTGCCTGCGAGCGTGAACTTACGGAGAAGGAGTGCCGGCACTTCGATCTCGAGCAGGTGCTCGAAGAACGGGCGGCAGGGAGGAGTGCCCTCGAACATCCATCGTACGAGACACATCTCGCCGCGCTGCGTCCGTTTGTGTCGCGCGGGCAGTGGGAAGCGATGTCTGATCTTGCGACCTCGGGTGAAGAGCGGCAGTTCTTTCGTGAAAAGGCGAAGGAGTTTGCCGACCGTATCGCCAGCATGTCCCGCACCTACGACCAGGACGGAAAGGGCGATCAAGCGACGGTGCATTTGCACTATTTTCGCGGCGGGAGCGATTGGTATATCACCGAGAAGGACATGGAGGGCGACGGCACGCGCCAGGCGTTCGGCTATGCGGTGTTGAACGGCGATGAGCAGAATGCCGAACTCGGTTATATCGATATCGGCGAATTGACCGCGTGCGCTGTCGAGCTCGATCTGCATTTTTCTCCCTGCGCGCTGAGTGAGGTCAAGGCACAGCGCGAGCGCCGCGGCGGCGGGCGCGATGAACCCACCGTCGATGAGGGGGTGGATGAGGACCTGGGAGAGAGCCGCTGATGGTGGACTTTGGAAAGTTCATCGCGTGGGCAGCCCATCACGGCGTCTTGATCGACCCCGCGCGCTGCCTCGCCGACGGCAAGATTCACCGCGCGGATGCCGGGGAGCGGGAGAGGGACCGGGAGGATGCCTCGTACCTGCTTTGGCCGGACGGTGACGGATGGATCCGCAACTTCAAGGCCGGCGGTGAGCTCCGGTATTTCCGTTGCCGCGAGCAGGGTGCGCCACTGCCACCGTTATCGGCCGGCGAGCGCGAGGAGATCCGGCGCCGGCAGGCAGAGCACGCCGCCGAGCGTGAAGCCGAGCATCGATGTGCGGTCGAGTCCGCACGGGCAGACTGGTCGCGCGGTGGGACGGCCGACGAGCACCCCTATTTGCGCGATCCGCCGCTGTGCGGCGCGGGCCTGCGCGTCGGGGCAGCGCGCACGGAGCTCATGGTCCCCGTGCTCGGCTTTGATGAGTCTGACGTGCTCACATGGCGCGGCCTACAGAGGATTGCCGCGGACGGAACCAAGAAGTTCGCGCTGGGCACGCGCCCGTACGGCGCCTTCGCGATTATCCCTTGCGGCGAGGACCCGCTGGCCTGCGCTGAAGTGTTGCGCGCGGCGGAGCGTTTCATCGTATGTGAAGGCGTTGGCACGGCGCTCGCGCTGCACCAGGTGACAGGACTTCCCGTCGTCGCGGCGCTCTCGGCCGGGAATCTCCCGGTGCTCGCGCGCGCGCTCGCGGGCAAGGTGACGGATCACGTCGTGGTTTATGCCGATGCCGACGGCCGCGCCGTCACGGACGGCCGCGCCGAGCGTGAGGGGCAGAGTTACATCGGGCAGCGCATGGCGGTGGAGGCGGCACGGGTCTTCGGCGGGCATGCCCGCGTCGCAGTGCCCGCGCGGGCCGGCGGGGTAACGCCCCCGGGGTACGACGCTCGGGATCAACTGCGGGATGGCGAGGGTACCGCCGTCGAGGCCGCGATCGAGGCGGCGCAGCCGCCGGACTTCGTCCGTCTGCCGACTCTTGCGGGTGCAGGGGACCGGGAAGCCGAGGAAGAGCGGGAAGAGTGTGAACTCGGCCGATGAGTGTGTGAGGACAGCATGGCGAAAAAGAGCGAAGACGAGAGACTCATTGAGGAGGTCAAAGAGCGTGCGGCATTCATGGTCGGGTGCGAGCCTGGCCATCACTGTGCCGTCCTCGATTTAGGGATCGAGGACACCCGTGAGGCGGCGTGCCGGCGCTTGGCCGCGGCGAGCGCATGCTTGAATGCCCGCCCCGGCGAGCGCTCGGGGCTTCAGGTCATCCGGGTGCTCTCGAGCGGTGTCTACACCGGCATTGCGTTTGGACCCTATGACACCGCGCATGAGGCGGCGGGCGCGTCCGAGCACGCCGCCGCGGCGCTGGCGGTGCACGCAGAGAAGGCGCGAAGGGAAAGGCAAGCGAGTCAGGAGGCGGAAGTGTGCCAGGAAATCGAGGCGGCAGAGGTGGTCGCGACCGAAGCCGCGGACCGCCGCGCCATTGAGCAGGAGACGGAACAGGCGGTGGCGGACGATCTCGGTCGGTAGCGAGTGTATCGAGCATGCGGTGCAGGGAACATGACGAACGAGATTCCCTCCTTGCGTGAGTTTCGGGTGCTCGTCACCGGTGGGCGAGCGTACCCGGACCGCGAGGCCGTATTTGCGCGGCTCGCGGCCTGCCGGGAAGGGGCGACTGAGTGGGGGTTGACGCTCATTGTGATCCACGGTGCTTGCCCGACGGGTGCCGACCACTGGGCGGAAGTCTGGCGCCGTCGCGAATGCGTCGAGGTGCGCCGCTTCCCCGCGCAGTGGGGCAGATTGGGTCTAAGCGCCGGGCCCCGACGCAATCAGCAGATGGTGTCCGAGGGGCAACCAGACTTGGTGCTCGCCTTCCCGGGAAACCGAGGAACGGCGGACACGGTGCGACGAGCGAGCGCGGCGGGTGTGCTGGTGGCTCATCTTGAATCGGAGCTCAGTCCCGCGCTCGCGCGTGCGCTGCAGCGGGTGCTCGAGGACGAGATCATCACAGAGCCCGTGCGGGTCTCGGCCCCCGTACCGGGCGCAGCCCGTGACGATGGGGAGGATATGGGGCGGTAACAGCCCCGGTTCGCCGGTAGGCCGGCGCGTCGTGCAGGGGCCCGGGAGGCGGAGAAGCGGGGAGAGGCACCCATTCTCTTCTGTGCCGGGAGACCGTCATGAACGATCACACTGTTGACAGTGCCGGCGCCCGCGCCGCCGGCCCACCCGCCGCAAGAAGTGCTCCCGTGCGGCCGGTGCCAGACAAAACCTACGGCTATTCGCGGCTCTTTGGGACGTTCTACGAACGCGGCAGCGCGCTCGATCGGCGGATCAGTGCGGTGAAAGCCGACATTGGGGAGACCGCAGTGAAGCATGGGTTCGCAGCCCTGCCGGCGGGACTGCGTGAGGATGTCCTGGGTCAGTCCCTCGCGAGGAATCCCCTCACGGTGCGGGGACTCTTCGAGGGTGCCGGGTTCTCCCGGCACGAGGCGAGTGGCCAGGAGTATGTGCGCGTGCAAATGCGCAACGACGAGGGATTGTCCTCCGTGTCGGTCGCGCTCGACAGCGATCTCGGCAAGTCCATCGTGCGCAAACTCGCGAATGCCGAGTTGGAGGTCGGCAAGCCGGTTGCGTTGCAGGCGATCGCCTTCCCAAAGGTTTCCGAGCGAGACGGCAGAACCTACGTCGAGCACCGGGCCGCCATGTGGCAGGGCGAGAAGAAGGTCGAGGCGATTTCAGTCGAGCCGCTCGTGGCGGCCGAGGAGGAGATGCGCGCGAAGCTTGATTCGGTCGGGATCGACGGCCGAACGGCCCGTTCGGCACTTTATCGGCTCGAAGCCGACTGGCATCGGGCACGTTTGCTCGAGGCGATTGCGCGGTTCGAGGGTCGCGAGGGGAGCGAGTCCGCAAAGGCGACCGACCCGGGAAAGGACGCTCCTGCGCAGGAAGCGGTCGAAGAACAGGAAGACGAGCAGGACATCGGACGGTAAGCGCTCGCCCCGGGGTGCGCCCTGCAGGTGCCGGCCGCAGGCCGGGCTGTGCAGCCCGCACGGGGAATGCCCCACGCAGTGGGCCCACGCCGCGGAGAAAGAGTGCGAGGCACCTATTTCACCGATCCCCTCGGATCGGGTTTGTGCCGGGAGAGTGAGTATGAGCAACGAGCAAAGCGCCCCCGCCGGGGGCACTGCGGCCGGCAAGACCGAAGCTGCGCCGAAGGACTGGCTGAGAGGCAACCTCACCGCCGATCCGCGTCTGAATAAGACGCACGATGGCACGCCGGTCGTGAACTTCCGCATCGGCGTGAACCACGGCCAGGGCGAGGAGAGAACGACCACGTTCCACAACGTGTCTGCGTTCGGGAAGGAAGCGGAGGCCGCGGCGGCGACCCTGAAGAAGGGCGATCACGTCCGCGCGGTGGGACGCCTCACCGACGACAGTTACGAGAAGGACGGCGTGACGCATGAGGCGCAGAAGCTGACCTCGGACACGGTTCAGCGGGGCACCTACGACAAGGACAAGAAGGAGTGGAACTGGGAGACGGTGTTCAAGCGCGATCCGTACAAGGCGAGGGACGCCGACAAGTCCCAGGAATCCCCCGCACAGGAGGCGGGCAGCGAAGAGGAGGCTGAGCAGGACCTCGGCCGCTAGAGCCGGTGCCCGTGGCACCGGCCTGCGGCCGGCGGGTGCGGTGGCGCCGCGTGAGCGGCGCCACCGATTTCTCTCCGGAGGGCTGGAGTTTTCGTGAACAGATCAAAGGGCGATGGCGGGGAACCCCGCGGGAATGGAGCGCTTCGGGCGCTTCTCACCGATGCGCGCGGCGTGCTGGTGAGCACGTTGCGCCAGCGATTCAAGAACGAAATCTGCAACGTCGAGGAAGGCAAGCGTCCCAAGTGGCTTGCGCCGCCGATCTACCCCGCCCAGGCGCTCGATGTGGCCGCGCTCCTGATCGATACGGCGCTTTCGGTGCTCGATGCGCAAGAACACCCGCACGATGCGGTCATGACCGGCTGCGCCGCGCTCAATCTGAAGGCCCTCGGCGCACTGTGGCCAGAATCGGGATATTTCGAGTTTGTGGACACGGATTGCGTTGGGAGCCCGCTCGAGGCGCGTCGGGTTGTGTTCCGGCCCTGGCATGACCGTTGAACGGGCAGCCCCCTGCGGCCCGCCGGTTTTCCCGGGTCTTGCGCCGCCGAAGAGCGGCGGCCAATTGCTGCACGCAGTGCGGGGTGCCCCGGCAGGGGCCCAGGCGGGGGAGAAGCGGGGAGAGGCACCCATTCTCTTCTGTGCCGGGAGATGAATCATGGCATCGCATTTCCATGTCTGCGACCCGTATGAACTCGGCTTGCTCGCGGCGCTCGCCAAGGCATTGCCGCTCGAACGGCAACCGAAATCGATCCGCGGTGTCAGTGCGAGCGAGGTTGGCAAGAAGCTCGCGCGCGAGAACATCGCGAACGTGGCGTATGCCGATCCCGGTCGCGGACCCGAGGGGGTCCGCGATGTATTCGGGCCCTCGATCCTCGATCAGGATGTCGTGAAACTCGCGGGGGCCTCGGCGCTGTGCTTTTCGCAGGCCCTTGGCTATCACGACCACGTCACGGAGGATGGACTCAGCTCGGTGCCGCCCGTGCTCGGAGTGACGCCAGGTTTCGTGGTCGCGCACGCGAACTACGTTGCGCGGCAGTGCGACACGCATCCCGGATGGAAGGAGTCGGTTGCCCGCCAGGTATGTCATAGCGTGGAGAACAACGCAGGCCCGGAGGCACTCGACACGAAAGTCTTGCTCGCGAAGGAACCGCAGCAATGGGGATTTTCAAAGGCCACGTGGGCGAAATTGGTGCCGGAGATCCTGCCGGATGCGCTCGCGACCGAGCGCATTGAGGCCGAAGGCGAGTGCGCGCGCGCCCGCGCACGGCTTCAGTATCCGATCTATGGGTACTGCATCGTTGACCGGGATGGCTCGAGAGGACCGCTCGGGGTGGTGCGCGATCCGAAGCACTGCGCGCAAGTCGCAGTGCGCATGAATGACGCGCGCGACCCGGCGGTCAATGGCCCGTACCGAATGGTTGAAATGCGCGCCGTACCGGCGCATGACCATCCGCCGTTTGGACGCGATGAGCATACCCTGGGCTACGGTATTGTTTCGGCTGAGTGTCCTCTTGTCCAAGCCGAGGATGGGCGCACATCGGGCGAGTTGATCTACGACGGACTCGCGGGAGTACTCGAGGCGGTACGACTGCGCAACGTGGATGCCACAGGCGATCTTACCGGAACGAAAGGTCCGTGGTCGGCGGTTGAGCTTCGCGCCGCTCCCATGGATCTCGAGCGGGTCCGGGAATTTGCGCAGCCCGATGCACATGACCTTGATGTTGCGACCGCCCGCGGCAAGGTCCTTGGACTTCGGGACACGGAAACCCCGCACATCATCGGTACGCTGGTCGGGGTCGCGCACAAGCTGCGCGCGCTTGCCATCCGCGAGGCCGATGGGCTCCTGACGACGCTCGTCGCGCCGGACGGGAATTCGCTGGCGAACTTCAAGGGACTCTTTGGCAAGGGGCCCTTGCAGGGCGCAGTCCCCGTGCGGGGCGCAGACCCTGCGGCCTGCAGTCCTGATGTCCGCGGTGCATCCAGCGCCTCGCGGGACTTGGAGGAGATCACGGCATCGGTGCGCGAGCGGGTGGGCGAGCGCATCGAGCTCCAAGTGATGAGTCCGACGATCATCTTGTCGACGCTCGGCGATTCGATCTACGAGGGCAGGGCACCCGTGCCGCCGATTCCCTGGGAATCCGTGAACACGATGCGCATTGGCGCAGGCGATCGCTTCATGGGGGAGGTGCTCGGCGTTCATCACTTCCCCGAGACGAAGGGAAACAATGGTAAACCCTACACTGCTGCGGTCGAGATGCGACTCGGACATCCGCTGCTGCGTCGCGCGGAGTATTCACCGGAACCGGTGCTGCTCGTGGCCGATATGCGGACTGCGCCCCGCACGGGGACGGCGCGCTGGCAGCGAGCGGACGGCGATCTCGCCGAGTTCGGGGAGGCAAAACCCGGTGATGTAATCGACGTGCAGATGGATGTGGCCGGCAAGACCTTCACGGTGCGCGCGGTGGAGCGCGAGCTCGGCGCCGACGGCGCGATTCGCTTCGCGGGGCAGGAAGCCGCGTCGCCGTCTTGCTCGTATCCGCTCTCGCGCGAGCGCGGACATGCGGTGGTGCTTGGGCGGCCTGGCAGCGGCAAGTCGACGTTCCTGGCAACGGCTGTTGCGGAACACGTCCGATCCGCCAAAGCCGCCGCGCGGGAAGATGCGCCCGCCACGCGCGAGGAGGCTGAGCAGGACGAGGATCTCGGCCGATGAGCACGTCCGGGCAAACCTACGATTTTGGCCGCGGGCCGCGGCCAGCGCACCGGCACCGCAATCCCGATGGGACCGAGGGCGGTTGGGTCGCGGACACCGCCCGGGTGGCCGACACCGCCCACATCGGGCCGAAGGCCAAGATCTATGGGACCGCGCAGGTTCGTGACGAGGCGCGCATCGAAGGCGAGGCGTGCATCTTCGGACATGCCACGGTGCGCGATCGCGCAAGAATTTCCGGCACCGCGCAAGTGAGCGACCGTGCGCTGATCTGCGGCGATGCGCGAGTGTCGGAGAATGCCGAGGTGAAAGGTGACGCTCAAGTGGGCGGCACGGTGCGCATTCGCGGCAAAACCTGGGTGCGCGGCAATGCCCGGATTTTGGAGCGTGCGCAGGTGCGGGATGACGCGATCGTCGAAGGGGACGCGGTCATCGAAGGCGATGCGGTCGTGGACGGCGATGCCCGAGTGTCGGGGTTGGCCCGAATTCGCGAGCACGCATGGGTCGGAGGATACGCCGAGGTGAAAGGAACCGCGGTGGTCGCGGCCCGCATGCACGTGGTGGGACGCACGGTGCTCGATGGCAGTGAAGCGCACGCCACCGTGGCGCTCGATGCGCTGACTGCAATGCAAGAATCCGGGCCGCCCGTGGCGCCCGCGGGCCCCGGTGAGGAATGCGACGTCGAAATCGATATGGGGCGTTGAGGAGAGGACAATGGGTGCAACGATAGTGGTCGATCAAGCGGCGGCGGCGTTCAAGCTGCAAGGCGCGGCGCATACGGTTTGGTGTCTGTTCGAGAAGCTCTACGACAAGAACACCTATCCGCACCATCCCGAGTGGAATTGTGTCGCCATCGGCCGTCTCGAGACGGCGCTCGCGCGGGTATTCGAGTCGGCGTCCTATTGCGAAGGCGGGATGAATCAGAGCCGCAGCGGTCATATCCGGCCGGAGACCTATATCGAGCGTTGGCTCAATGCGATGAAGAACCCCATCGTGATGCCGGACATCGAGGTGCCGTTGACGCTTCCGTCCGGGAAGGGGGAAGCGCATAGGCGCGCGAGCGGCGAGGCGGTCCGTGTGTCGCTTCATCGGAACGCCGAACTCATCTCGGCAACGTTCGCGGATCAGCCTTGGCGGGCCATCCCCTCTTATATCGTAACGGCCATCGTTGGCATGAACCCCCGCAGCGCGGAATTGGGGTATCGCCCGAGCCCGGCGGGAGCGGCCGAGGTCCGGCGGACTTTGGCCGCTGCGCCGAGGCCGGAGATGCTCCGCGTCGACTCACATACGCGCATCGAGCGGGTGGATGGGGTCTGGAAGGAAGTCGGGTGGCCGTATTCCATCGTAGGCGGCTATGTGCGAGGGCTATGGAGGCAGGAACTCGAGACCCCGGGTGTCTACAAGCGGCTGATTGGCGAGTATCGCAAAGCGGTGGAAGCGGCACCTGCGGTGCCGGCCGGGACGACTGTCGTGGTGCCGCTCTCCGGGGTCACCGCGGGGGATCGGGATGCGGTGATCAAGCTCGCGGAAGAAGCAGGTGGCAGCGTGACGGCCGAGACGGCGCGGATCCCCTGGACGCGGACTGCCAACATTACGCCAGTGCCCTTGCTGCTGTGCGGCAAGGATGTAACGTGGGAGGTGCCCGATCGGCCCGCGAAGGACGCGGATCACGGCGGCGAGATCGAACCGGAGCCGCTCGAGCAGGAGGAGATGGAATTCGGGCGGTAGGGACCGCGGCCCGATGTAGCCCCTTGTCTAGAGGCCCGCGCTGCGGAGGAGTGTCATGACACTCCTCACACACCCCCTCGCGCTCGCCGTTCTTGGTGGCGCGATTCTGCTCGTCCTCTTCACCTGGCGCCGTCGCCGCCGGGTCGCCGCGAGCGGGGCTGAGCACGGCCTTGTGCATATCCCGAAGACCGAGCAGGACTTGACGCGCTATTACGCGGCCTCGATGGCGTTGTTCCTCGTTCTCGCGCTCGCCGCGTGCTGGGCCGCGACCGAATATGCGGCCTGGGCCTTCCGCTGGCCGGTGGTGTTTGGGGGCTGCACCTGGACCGGCCCCTTGCAAGGTGCAGCCCCCGCACGAGGGGGGTGGGTCTGTGGTCCCCATCTGTATGAGCCGTTCGCGATTTTCGTGTGGATTTTCAGGTACGAGCGGCTCACTCGGCCGGCGCAGGCGGCGATCTTCGACCGCGCGCACTTCATCGTCGGCATTGGGTTCGTGTTCGCGCTTCTCGCCCCGATGTTCTTCATCTTTCGCCGGTCGCAGCGCATCAAGAGTGAACGGAACGATCTGCACGGGAGCGCGCACTGGGCAGCGGAGAAGGAGGTCGAGGCGACACAACTTCTGCCGTCGGCGGCGAACCGCGGCGGGGTCGTGTTCGGTGCCTGGCGCGATGGCGCCGGGCGGGTGCATTACCTGCGTCACAAGGGACCCGAGCACATGATGGTGTTCGCCCCGACGCGCTCAGGCAAGGGCGTCGGCATCGTGATCCCGACGCTGGTCTCGTGGGATGAGAGCGTGCTCGTGCTCGATATCAAGGGTGAGAACTGGGCGCTGACATCCGGCTTTCGCGAGCGCGTGCTGAAGCAGCGCGCGCTGAAGTTCGATCCCACGGCGCTCGATTCGGCGCGCTTCAATCCGCTCCTCGAGATCCGCTTGGATCTCAACATGGTCAAGGACGTGCAGAACATCTGCACGCTCATCGTGGACCCCGACGGCAAGGGACTCGAGGACCATTGGGCGAAGACGGCCTTCGATTTGCTGGTCGGCGTCGTGATCTTCGTGCTGGTGTGCGAATTTCCCGAAGGGGTCGAGCCCGATCGCTCGCTCGCCACCGTGCTCGGCATCCTCTCCGACGGTGGTGTTTTTCGCGAGGTGGCGGAATTCTCCGCCGAGGCGCGCGCGCAGGCCGCGGCGGAGAAGGCCGCGAAGGCGGGCGCGCAAGGCGGAGCGCCGAAAAAGCCTACCCAGGCGGTCGCCGAGGGTGCCAAGAAGGTGCTCGAGCACATCGAGCAGACCGCGCTCGAGGCGATGCGGGCGCTTGACGCCGCGCCGGCAGCGCTCCCGAGCGGACTCAAGGATCATGACGGCGCGGCGGACGCAGGTCACGCCTGGCGCGCGCGGCGCAATGCCTGGCTCACGGTGGCCGCCTCGAGTCGCGCGTGGCTCAATAAGCCGGCCAACGAGGCAGGCTCGGTACTCTCCACGGCGCTCTCCTTCCTCTCGCTCTACCGGGACCCCATTGTCGCGGACAACACGCGCGTGTCTGACTTTTCCGTCGAGAGTCTGATGGGTGGGAAAAACCCCGATGGCCAGGCGGTGAAGGAAAAGACCTCGCTCTATCTCGTCGTGCCGCCCTCCGACAAGGACCGATTGAAGCCGCTGCTTCGCATCGTGGTGAGTCAGGTCGTGCGGCGGCTGACCGAGGGCATGGACTTCGATACCGGCGGCGGCAAGAGCCGTTTTCCCCACCGGCTGCTTCTTCTCATCGATGAGTTTCCCTCGCTCGGCAAGCTCGAAATCTTCGAGGAGGCATTGGCGTTCATCGCGGGCTACGGGATGAAAGCGCTGCTCGTCGCGCAGGACCGGGTGCAGCTCGCCAAAGCCTACACCAAGGAAGAGTCGATCTTCTCCAACTGTCACATTCGTATCGCCTATGCGCCGAACAATCCGGAGACCGCGGACATGCTCTCCAAGATGTGCGGGCAGGCGACCGTGACGCATGTGCAGCGCCAGTACAGCGGCAATCGCATGCACATCATGCTTCAGAACGTCAACACCAACGAGCAGATCGTGGGCAGGCCGCTCCTGACCGCCGATGAGTGCATGCGGCTGCCGCCCGACGATGAGATTGTCTTCGTCGCGGGGCACGCGCCGCTCTACTGCCAGAAGATCAAGTATTTCGCGGATTCCGCGATGGCCGCGCGCACCGCGCTCGGCGTGGCTGCCTCCACGGGTCGCGGACCCGGGACTGGGCGGCAGGTCGAGCGGAATTCTCCGGCAACCGATACGCCGAGCGAGGATGACGAAGACAGCGAGGCGGCGGGGGAAGATGTGCCAACGGCGCCGAGGGGCGGCATCGGAGGTGCTGCTGTAACCGAACCTGACGAGGAAGACATCGGATGAACACTTCTGAGCCCGAGCGGACTCTGTTCCATGACACCGCGGCCCCGCTCACGAGCCCGTGGGGACACAGGGATTGGCATTGCTCGTCCATTGCGCCCGGCATCTGGTCCGTGAGCACCGATTGCCACGGTGGGATTCTGATTTCCGAGGAGCGTCGCGAGGCGATGCCTGCCTGGGCGAGGGGGTTCAACCCCTTCAGCGGACTCAGCACCGCGTTCGAGGAAGACCTCGATTGGGCGGTGCCGTGCGCGGTGTGGCCGCAGGAATTCAAGCGAGAGGACTGCCTGGCCGCGATCAAGATACTCGAGCACCGGCTGGTGTATTTCACCGACCGGGGGCTCGATGTGGATGCCGCCTTACAGCGGTTCGCGACCACGGAGAGCCGCTCTCAAGCGAAGAGCATGGGGCAGGCCGCATATGAACGGGACGTTGTGCGCGAACCGTCCTATCACGACGGAACGTCCCGACGGTCCTGGTCCGAACTGTCGGATATTGCTCGGGAGTCGTGGGAGCGAAGTCCGACGGACCGCGCGAGCGGACAGGCTGATGTTCGAGAGGAAGCGGTCGAGTCGGAGGCGGAGAACGCAGGGATTGAGGACGCGGGGCGGTAGCCGATGTACGAACTGACGATCGATTGGCCGCCGATGGCCGTGGCCGAGGCGACCGATCTCGTCAAGCCCGCCGCCAGGGTGCTCGCGCGCCACGGGTTTTCCGCCGGGGAGTGCTTCCTCGAGATGATCTTGAAGGACATCGGGCAACCGTTCGATCGCGCCCGTGTTGCCGCATGGATCGAGGCCGAGGAAGCGCTGCAGACCGTCGGGGGGCGCAGGTTGCTGCTGGGTATCGCTCCTCGTGACGTGCACCGTCACGCGCCGGGAACGGAATGATGGCGAGGCGTGTGGCACGCAGGCCGCCCCGGCGCTGACCCCTGTCGGTGCCGGCCGCAGGCCAGGCTGTGCAGCCCGCAGGGGTGCCCCTGCAAGGGGGTGCCCCCGGCAGGGGGCCCGGGCGGGGGAGAAGGGGGAGAGGTCGCATATCGCGTACCTGTGGAGAACCCCATGAACTTCCCCCGGAACCTGAAACAGCGCGCGATGCGCCGACTCGCATTGGCGCGCGTGACGGCTACCACCGTCGCGGTACTCGCGCTCTCCTCGGGCAGCGCCGATGCACAGATGATCGGCACGAATTACACCTGCGGCGAAATGGGGTGGGATCACTGGATCGGCGTCATCGTCGGGGACCTCACGGGTCCTGTGACCGTGGGGGTCGGCGTCGTCGCGGCGCTCGCCGCCGGGTTTTCGCTGGCCTTTGGTGAGGACCTCTCCGGCATCGGCAAGCGAGCGCTTCAAGTGGTGCTCGCCATCGCCTTCATTCCAGCGATCCTGAAGCTCATGACGCTCATGGGGCTGTCGGTCCCGATGTGCTGACGCACTGCGCGTGCTGACGCACTGCGTGCGGGCATCCCAGGCCGTCTCGATGCACGGCCGGGATGCCCCTGCGGGATTCTCGAGAGGTTGCGAGGTGAGCGATGGCCGAGGGTGAGAACGAGCCGGCGCTGCCCCCAGGGGCGGCACCGATCCATGAGAGTCTGAATCGCCCGCTGCTGCTCCTGGGCGGCGAGCGGCAGTGGATGATCCTCTTGGGGCTCGTCTGCGGAATCTTTGGCTTCGTGCTGATGCACTGGTGGAGCTTCATGCTCGGCGTTGTCCTGTGGTTCGCCGGCCGCGAGCCGCTCAAAGCCGCCGCGAAGGCCGATCCGCAACTCTCGAAGACCGCGCGGCGCTTCCTCAAATACAAGGCGTTTTATCCGGCGGCGGCGACGCCATTCGCCGGACTCAAGGAGAAGGTGTGATGCTTGCGCTCGCGGAATTTCGTCTCAAGGCGAAGGGACTGCCGGACTACCTGCCGTGGGCGGCGCTCATCGACAACGGCATCGTGCTCACCAAGGCCGGCGGACTCATGGCCGCATGGGAGTACGCCGGTCCCGATCTCGACTCGGCGACACAGGACGAACTCATCACCATGGCCTCCCGTGTGAACGGGGCGCTCGCACTTGGGGAAGGGTGGGTGTTGCACGCCGATGCCGTGCGCGCGATGGCGCCGGGATATGCGCCCGCCGGGGCGTTTCCCGATCGTACCACCCGCATGATCGATGACATCCGGCGCCAGCGCTTCGAGAGCGACGGCTACGGATTCAAGAGCCGCTATGTGCTCACGGTGACTTGGTTCCCGCCGGTGGACCGGCAGGACAAGACCGCGCGGTTCTTCACCGAGGGGGGTGCCGAGTCCACCTGCTCGGCGCAACTCGAGCGTTTCCGGCGCGGCCTGCGCGAAATCGAGGACCGCCTGTCGGGAGTGGCGAGAATCCGGCGTCTCATGGATACCGTGGATGAGCGCACCGGGGCGGTGGCGAGCGAACTGCTCGCCCACCTCGAGAGTTGCGTGACCATGCGTCACGCCACCATACCCTTCACCATGGCGAGCGTGCCGATGTACCTGGATGCCGTGCTCGGCCAGCACGATCTCGTGAGCGGCTTCCAGCCGCGCATCGACGATCAGTACATCACGGCCATCTGCATCACGGGCTTTCCGCCGTACTCGATGCCGGGCATGTTCGACCGGCTCGCGCGCCTTCCGGTGGAGTATCGCTGGAGCACGCGCTTCATCGAGCTCGATCCGCAGGAGGCGGAGAGCCTCGCCAACAGTTATCGCAGCAAGTGGGCGCAGAAGCGAAAGTCCATGATGAACTTCCTGCGCGAGGCGGGGGGCGGTGCGGCGACGCACATTAACCTCGACGCCGATCGCGCCATGAACGATGCGATCGTCGCGGTCGCGGAGGCGAGCCAGGGCAAGGTGATCTTTGGCTACTACACGAGTGTGTTGCTGCTCGCGGATCGCAATCTCCCGGCGCTTGAGGAGGCGGCGCAGGACATCCGCAAGGTGATTCTCAACCTCGGGTTTCAGGCCCGCATCGAGACGGTGAACGCGGTGGATGCCTATCTCGGCACCATGCCGGGGAACACGGTGGCAAACGTGCGCCGCCCCGTGCTGCACACGCTCAATCTCGCGCATCTGATGCCGTTCACCAGCGTGTGGGCGGGACCCGATGAGAACCCTTGTCCGTTCTATCAGTTGCGCATCCCGGGCGTCGTGGACCTATTGAAGGTTCCACCCTTACTGTGGACCCGCACCGCGGGGGCGACGCCGTTTCGCTTGTGCTTGCATTCTGGCGATCTCGGTCACGCGGCGGTGCTCGGGCCCACCGGAAGCGGCAAGTCGACGTTCCTGGCGACGATCGTCGCGCAGCAATTTCGATACGCCCGCGCGCAGGTGTTCGTCTTCGACAAGGGCTATTCCATGCTGCCGCTGGTTTGGGCAGCCGGCGGCGAGCACTACGACATCTCGAGCGGCGCGGACGGCGTGGGCGGTCCCATCGTAGCCTTTGCACCGCTCGCGCGCTGCGACGAGGAGAGCGAACAGCGGTGGGCCGCCGAGTGGATTGAGTCGTGCGTCGAGCTCCAGGGCGTGCGGGTGACCCCGGAGCAGCGCCAGGAAATCTACCGCGCGGTGAAACAATTGGGCGAGTTCGACGATCCGAAGCTGCGCACCCTGGGGCAGCTTCGCGCCACCATCCAGGACGCGGACCTGCGCACGGCCATCGAGCCGTATACGGTCCGCGGCGCCGCGGGCGATCTGCTCGATGCGACCGAGGACGGTTTGGGGCAGGACCGGTTCCAGGTGTTCGAGATGGAGCACCTCCTTGCGCGCGGGGATCGGGTGGTGCTGCCCGTGCTCACGTATCTCTTTCACCGGCTCGAGCAGCGCTTCGATGGACGGCCGACCCTGCTGATTCTCGATGAGGCGTGGGTGATGCTGGGGCACCCGGTGTTCCGGGCGAAGATCCGCGAGTGGCTGAAGGTGCTGCGCAAGGCCAATGTGGCTGTGGTCTTCGCGACGCAATCGCTGTCGGACCTCGCGAAGTCCGGCATCGCGGATGTGATCATCGAGTCCTGTCCGACGAAGGTTCTCCTGCCGAACGCGGCGGCGCAGGACGATGTCGCGCGCGGGATCTACCGCGAGCTCTTGGGACTCAATGACCGGCAGCTCGCGATGCTCGCCGCGGCGACCCCGAAGCGCCAGTACTACATGCTGCACCCGGACGGCCGGCGGCTCTTTGAACTCGGACTCTCCGGTCCCGAACTCGCCTTCGTGGGGGCTTCAGGTCGCGAGGAGATCACGCGCATCCGCGATCTGCGCGCGCAGTTTGCGGATGGATGGCCCGCCCAATGGCTGCGCGAACGCGGCGAGTGGGCATGGGCCCAGGTCTGGGAGAACTATCAGTAACCGATACGCATAGGGGCTTCTGCCGTCGCGGCGGCGCGCCCCCGCCATCCGCCTGCAACGGATGGCGGGGGATTCACGCCAAAGCACCGAGGGGTGTGCGAGTCATGATCGCGCACCCGGAGGGACGGTCGTCGAGTCGTATGCGGCGGGGATGTCTGGCGTGGCCTGCGGCCGGCAGTTGCGAGAGGTGGGCGGTGTGCCCCCGGCAGGGGCCGGCCCGCCGCCAGGATGTAGCCCCGTTACGAGAGGGCCAAACCCGGGCGGGTGAGTCCCATGGATTCCCCCGCCCCGGGGCGGTCGCTGAAGTGGAGGATTTCTCAATGCGAGTCAAATTACCCTTTCTCGGCGCCGCGTTCGCGGCCACGCTTGTCCTGGCCTCCGCCGCGCCTCCCGCGTGGGCGGTCTCCGAGGTCGCGGGCGCGACCTTTCCGGAGCAGGTGGTCCAGGAAGTTACCGCAGTCGAGCAGGACGAGCAGGCCGTCATGCAGACCGAGCAGCAAATCGGCATGCTCACGAGCCAGACCATCAATTTGGGCACGATGCCTCTTCAGCTATGGGGACAGTTGACCGCCCCCATCATGCAGATGCAGGAAATCATCGGGCAGGCCCAGGGCATCTCCGCGAGCGTGCAAGACTCCGCCGCCCAAACCGCCTATGAGTACGGGGACCCAACGGGCTCGGTCGGCTATGCCGGTGGCACGCTCAGTCAATGGACTCAAGGGTTCAATCAGCAGATCTCGGGCGTGCTGCACGAATACCACCTCTCCCGGCAGCAATTCGCCACTTCCGCCGCGACCGAACAGACGCTACAGGCCGCCTCGCGCAGCGCGCAGGGCCGCAATCAGATGCTGCAGGCGAGCAATGCGATGTCCGGGGTACTCTCGACCGAGCTCGCGCAACTTGACACCGACACGCGCACCGCGAACACCGCGATCCTGACCGACATGGGCAATCAAGCGAACGCGAGGGTGGCGAAGCAGAAGATGATCGGTAAGGTGCTCACCGCGCCGCTTCTGAAGTCCCCGTACTGAGGTTACCCATGCGCCGCCGCCAGTTCGTTCTTCTCGCCGCGCTCACCGCGGCGCTCTTGCCCGCACTCGCGCAGGCCGCGGTGGGCACCTGCGCGCCCGGTGTCACGGGCGCGCCGTCAACCTGTCTCACGAACGGGTTTTTCGACACCATTCTCAGCATGGTGGAGAACGCGACCGCGAATTGGGTGTCGATCGGCGCGGGCAAGACCGGCATCGGGTGGGTGATCTTCACGTCGCTCGCGACGCTCGAGCTGATCTGGTGGGGCATCACCAACGCGTTAAGGAAGAATGACCTCGGCGAGTGGTTTTCGAGCCTGTTCTTGAAGATGCTCGAACTGTCGTTCTTTGGCTTTATCGTCGCGACCGCGCCGACCTGGATGCCCTATATTCCGCAGCAATTCGAGTCGATCGGACAGAAGTTCCTCGCCGCCTCGCAGTTCGGCACGCCCGCCGGTGCCGCCACCGTACCGCTCACGCCGTCCGGCATCATGACTGAGGCGGCAAACGTGGAGGGCATTCTCTGGAACGGCGGCAACCCAAACCGGGTGGCCGGCGGCGGCAATCCCACCACGGGAGCGGGCACGACTGCGGCCAACTCGAATTGCTCCATTGGCGAACCGATCAATTGTGTCAAACAAGCCGCGGAGAACGCCCTCGAGGGAATGGTCGCATCGCTCGCGACGGTCGCGACCTCCCTGCTTTTGTATTTGGGCTTCGGCCTGGTGGCACTTCAGTTGATGATGACGCTGATGGAGATGTACATGGTGTTGGGCATTGGCAGCATCATGTTGGGGTTCCTGGGCTCGCGCTGGACCGTGCAGTTCGGCGAGCGCTATGCGAGTTATGCCGCGAGCGTCGGCGTGAAGCTCCTCACGACCTATGGCGTGAGCGCCGTCATGGTGCACATGGCGCAGCAGGATGCCTCCTGGCTGAATCAGTTGGGTGCCGGTCAAGTGCTTCCAATTCCGAACATGTTGGCGCTCGGCACGTCTGGACTCCTCGGCGGGATCATGGCGCTCACGATTCCCTCCGTCGCGGGCAGCATCATGGGCGGTGCGGCGAGCCTCGGGCTCTCGCACCTGACCTCCGCGGGCGGAGGTATGGCCCGAGCCGGCGCGGCGACGGCGCTTGGGGCCGCGGCCGGGGGCGTTGCTGCCAAAGCCGCGCTCGGGCGGCTCGCGGCGTTGACTGGGGTGTCCGGTTCGCCGGCCGGCGGCATCGGCGGAGCGGGAAGTTCGGTCGGCGGGTTCAAGGGCGGAGCCGGCGCCATCGCGGCCACCCCGCCGCCGCCCACCGGCGCGGGCAGCGCGGCGGGGGCCGGCATGGGAGCGGGCGGGAAAGCCGCGGGGGCCGGCGTCGCTGCCGCCGGAAAGGCCGCGGGAGCCGCACTCAGCGCAGTGCCAGGACTTCAGCCCGTGGGGGCGGCGGTCTCCGCCGCGGGACAAGCGGCGGGCCAGGCGGCAGAGGCGACCGGCAAGGCCGCCGAGCAAGCGACGAGCGCGGCCGGAAAGGCGACGCAGGCAGCAGGGTCCGCGGCAGGGCAGGCAGGGGGCGCAGCGGGCACCGGCGGTGCCCCCGGCACGGGCGGCACGGATCAATTCGTGGAGCCGTCCGCAGCCGACAGCAAGAAGTGGAACACCTTTCGCGACGCTCCCGAAGGGAAGGACGAGGGCGAGAAGGGGGGGCAATCCGCTGCGGGTAAGCTCTGGCAGCAGGCGCAGCAGCATGCAGGCCAAGCTCCGCGCGGCGTCCCGCACGAGGGGGGCGTCAGTTCGCCGGGGATTCGCTTCGGACATTCCGAGGACTGAGGAGCACTGAGCGATGTCGATGCGCACCATTCGCCGCTCGTTTCTTCGGGGATACCGGCAACAATCGAAGGTCACGCCGGAACTCGGTGCCCGCGTGCTGCGGCTCATCCTCGGGGTCTGTCTCGGCATTGATTTCGCCGCCGGCCACCCCCTGTGGCCGACGGTGGTGATCATCGGCGCGGTCGCCGCGTTATTTTTCTTCAGTCTGCGCGCCATGCGGCGGCATACGCCGCCAGAAAGCGCGCCGGATGAGCAGGACCGCTGATCGGCGAGATCAGAACGGCGACTTGAGCGGCTTCGCCGTCAACACCTTCTGGGCGGCATCCTTCACCTCGGCGCGCAGCACGTGGTTGGCCGCGACACAACCCGCGATATCCTGGATATTTCGCCCCTGCGCCTGCTGTTGCTGGCACCACTTGACCTCGGCGTTCATTTTCGAGGCGTCCTTCGTCAGTTGAGCGCTGGTGACGGACTGATGCCAATCCCGGGCACAGCCCGCGAGCGCGCCCAGTACGAGGAACGCCGGGATCACGAGTTTGAGCGTCTTCAAGGTCTTCATCACCGATTCTCCGTTGAATCATGGGCGGGGGACTTGCGTTTCGGCGCCTTCGAGATGCCGTACTTCACGAGCAGATCGTCAATGGCCTCGCGCACGAGCACGGTCTTGGGGATCCGCGTCTCGGCCGAAAGCCGCTTGAGCAGCGCGTGCTTGTCCGGGTCCAAATAGGCCACTTCGACTGATCGCTTCGTCCTTCCCATGTAGCTAGTATCGGCTCCTAGTAGCTCCTTGTCAAGTCCCCGTGAGCCTGCCCGATGGGGTCCGAGAAGCTGCACCCTGCAAGGGGCTGTGCAGCCCCGCATGGGGCCCGGGCGGCGGAGAAGGGGGAGTAAGAGATCTCCCGGGTTTCTCCATGTTCAAGACAAAAACCTCGCCTTCGCTGTCCGCATCCTCCTCCGCGGGGACTGCCGCGTCCGGGCACGACCCCCTGCCGGGGTGCACCCCGATGCCCGGGCGCAACCCCTATCTCGACGCGAGGCGCGAATGGGATGAGCGGTATGGGGACGCGCTCTCGCGCGCGGCGAACTGGCGGTGGGCGGCGTTTGGGGCGCTCGCTGTGGCGTTGGTCGCCGTGGTGGGCATCGCGCACATCGGCGCGCAGAGCAAGATCGAGCCCTACGTCATCGCCATGGGGCGCATGGGCTCGCCGATCGCCTTCGGCGTGCCTTCGGCTGCGTCCCCGACCGATCAACGCATCGTCGAAGCCGAGACAGCCGAGTGGCTGTGGAATGCGCGTACGCAGCTCGGCGACGCTGCGGCACAGAACATGCTCTTGAGCCGCGTCTTCGCGATGACCGATACCGCGACCGCGAATTACCTCAACACCTGGTATGCCGCGCATCCGCCGTTCACGGGGGCGACGGTCAAGGTGGACTTCACGAGCTTCCTGCCGCTCGGCGCATTGACGAACGGGCTCGGCACCTATGAGGCGACCTGGATCGAGACGCAAGCGACGCCCAACAGTAACCAGACCACGACATCCGAGTGGAAAGCGGATGTGACCGTCGCGCGCAATCCAAAGATTGCCGACAACCCGCAGGTCATGCTCGCAAATCCCTTGGGGCTGTACGTCAAGTCCGTCACGTGGACCCGGATCCTCGGCTCCACCGGGACGGCGTCCAAACCCTGAGAGGCATTGCGCCGATGAGCGAGAAAGACCTGTACGCCGAGCTCGATGGCTCCTCTGCCGGCAAAGCCGCCGCGCGCTCCACGCCGGCCGCAGGCCCGGTCTCGGGACCGAAGCTGCGCGCCGACCCCGTCTCAGGCGGGAAGCGGCTCTCGAAAAAGAGCCGAGTCGTGCTGATGGCCATCGCCATCGGACTGGGTGGACTCATTGTCATCGGCGTCATGACCGCGGGGATGAAGCCGGCGGGCAAACCCGCGCAGCCCTATACCAGCGGCGGCGGGAACGTCGGTGCGGTGAAACCCGCCACGGCCGTCATGCAGGCCAACGCACGCAAAGAAGAACTGGCCGCGCTCGAGCGCCGTCTCGCACGGCCGGCGCGGCCCGCGACCGGAACCCCTCCCACGCGATTCGCCACAGGCGCTTCCTCGAACGGCTCGCCGAGGAACGGCGGGGCCGAATCCGTCCCTCCCGGCGCAGGCCCCGTGCCGGGCGCAGGCTCGCAGAATGCATCGCCCTTCCCGGCGGGCGCGGGGTCCGGCCCCGGCGGGCCGCAGGCCCAGACTCCGCAGGCGCAATACGCCGCATGGGTGCAGCGGCAGAAGTATCAGCGTCTGGAAAACGCTCAGATGTCCGCACGCGCGGCGATGACCGCCAAGCCGCTCGATGGCGGCGGCGCGGGCGGCGCCATGGGCACCGCAGGTGCCGCGGGGAGTTCAAGTTCCGCGGCCGGTCAGGGTGGGGCGCTCGATCATGCCTTGAGCGGGGCGCGGTCGTTGCTCGATATGCAACGCGCGCTTCTCGGGCACAAATCCGCTCATCGAAACGCGAACGCGGACGAGTCGTTTCTGCACGGGCACGCGCAGGCCGGCGGCTACTTGCCGGATGCGGAGATTCCCGCGCTCGGCCGCCATGAGCTCATCGCAGGCTCGGTGATCCCGGCGGTGCTCGTGACGGGCATCAACTCAAACCTCCCGGGTACCGTGACCGCCGAGGTGCGCCAGACCGTCTATGACAGTTTCCACCCCCAAGTGGTGCTGATTCCCCAGGGCACGCGGCTCGTTGGGGAGTATTCCTCGAACGTCGGGTACGGCCAGAGCCGCGTGCTCGTGGCGTGGGATGAACTCATCCTGCCCAATGGGGCGACCGTGAATCTCAAGCGCATGGAAGGTGTCAACGGTCAGGGTCAGGCCGGGTTGCACGATCTCGTCCACAACCACTATCTGCGCACGTTTGGATCGGCGATCCTCATGAGTGCCCTCGGAGTGGCGGCGCAACTCTCGCAGCCGCAAAACTCGAGTGTGCTTCAGGCGCAGAACGCCGGACAGACCGCCGCTGGGGCGGCGGCGGATTCGATCAATCAGGTCGCCGCGCAACTGCTCGAGCGAAACCTCAATGTCGCCCCGACGCTCATCATCCGCCCGGGCTTTACCTTCAACGTCATGGTCAACAAGACCATGATCCTTGCACCTTACGACGCGCGCGATTAGGAGTTTTTCAGTGAAAATCACCGTCCTACCGGCGACCGCCTGCCTCCTGTTGACCGTTGCGGCCGCTTGTCACGCCGGGAACCGACCCTCTGCGGCTTCCATTCCCGCTGCCCCCGCGGTGCATCCGGCGGACCTGCGGCCGGCACCGGGGAACCCCGTGATGTTGATGTCCATTACGCCGCACGTGGTATCGGAGACGACCGATGAAGTCACGCTGCGCCTCTCGGGGCCTGCGCCCGCGGTGCGGTCCTTTGTGATGAGCCATCCGCCGCGGCTCGTCATCGATCTTCCGGACACGATGCTCGCGCTCGCCTCCTCTTCGATCGCGCCCCAGGTGGGCGGGATCGACTCCATCGTCGCAGTTCATTCCGGAGAGCGGACGCGACTCGTATTCACGCTCGCACAGCCGATGATGTATGCGATTTCCCGCCAGGGCGAGGAGGAGCGGATCACGCTCACTACGGCGGCCCCGCCCCCGTACATTCCCGCGGCACCGTTGAGGCTGCGGTCGCGCACGGTCTTCCGGCCGAGCGAGAGTACCCGGAGGCGCAATCCAGGCAAACGATTGACACTCGTGGGCACCGCGCGCTCATCGGCGCCGAGCGCGGCGATTGCCGCGCACACCAGTGCATCACCGATCAACGCCGATACGTTGGCGGCGGCGAGCGCCGAGTGGGGCGCGGCGGGGATTGCGCCCGCCCTGCTCGGGGGCGATGGAGAGGTGCTCTACGCTTACGGAGAGAACCGCCCCACGGTGACCTGCGCGCCGCTGCGCCTGTGCGTCATCAACCTGATCCCGGGCGATCGCATCGTGAACATCGCGATCGGCGATTCGGTGCGCTGGCTCGCACAGTCGATCCATGCCGGGGGCCAGGACAGCGTGGTGTTGAAGCCCGTCGAGGCAGGACTCGAAACCAACCTCATGATCGCGGCCGACAGTCCACATGGGAAGGGACATCTGTACTACCTCGCGCTCACGAGCGATTCCGCCGGCTATGTACCGATGGTCGGTTTCTACAACCCCGACTCCCCCGCGAGCACTTCTTCATCGCCCGGCTTGGCGGGTCCGTCGCCCGTGGCGGCTGCCGTGCCTTTGGCACCGTCCGTCGCGAACGCCGCGTCGATCAGGCAGCGTGTCGCGAGGATGAATCCGACACGGATCGACTTCGGGTACGTGTGCCACCCGGACGGGCACTTTTGGCAGGGGGCGCAGCGCCGCCGGGCACGAGCGTTCCTGCCCGAGCGGGTTTTCGCTTACCAGGGGCACACCTATGTGCAGATGCCCCCTGGCATCGGCTATCACGATCTGCCGGCGATCTTTGGGCTCGAAGGCAAGACGTATCTGCTCAACAGCCGCTTCAAGAACGGCTACTACATCGTGGACAGTCTGCCCACGGAACTGCGGCTGATCGACGGCGTGGGCAGCGATTCGGCGAGCGTGACGTGCCGCCATACCAACGGTTGATTCTGGAGTCATTTCACCATGCAGCATCACATTCCGATCCGCGGACCTCGTGCAGGGCGCAGCCCCCGGAGGCGGGGTCTCCCGCCGCGCACCGCCGCTCTTGCGGCCCTCGCGCTTTTGGCGTGCGCGGGTGGGTACCAGGCGCAGGCCATGCAGCCCACACGGGCGATGCCGCCGGCCCGGGCCGCGACGCGCTGCGTCGCGCCGCTGTGGACGGCGCTCGCCGATATCGTGCCTGCCCCGTATGCGGTGCGTGTCGCACCGGGGATTGATCCGCAGACGCTCCTCGCCTGGCGCTCCTCGGCGAGCGATGGGTGCCGGGTCCCTGCCGCGGTCGAGCACGAATGGCCGGCCCTGGATGCGCCGTGGGCGGGTCGCCTGCGCACGGCGGCATCTTCCGCGGGCCTCGCGGTGATCGTAGGTCCCGCGACCGAGCGGGTATTCATCTTCCCTGGGCTTGCCCTCGCTCGCGGGGCCCGTCCGGGGGAGAAGGGCAAACGGGCTCCGATGAGTCCGCAGGTCCACATCATGCCCATCGCACATCATCTTCCGCCGATTCCGCTCGCCGTTCCCACACCGGTCACGGCCTCCGTATCCGCGCCGCCCGCCATCCGCGGCCAAGCGTACCGCGGGTCCCACGACCCCTGGCAGGTGTGGCAGATCGCCAAAGGGGAGCACATGCGCGCCGCGCTCACGCATTGGGCGAACCGCGCGCATTGGACGGTCGAGTGGTATGCCGATGACTGGCGCGCCCCTGTCGCGGTGGAGATCACCGCGAAGAGTTTCCTCGCCGCGGCGCACGAGTGGACGCAGTCGGCGGTGAGCAACGGCGCGCCGATCCGCGTCGAGGCGAGGACCGGCAATCGCGTGCTCATCGTCGAGTCCACGGTCCGCAATCAGAACGGGTTCTAACCATGAAAATCTCTCGCATTCTCATTGGGGCGAGCGCGGCCGTCGCGCTTGCCGCCTGCGCCTCGGGTCCGGCTACGGAGCCGGGTCACACCGAGCTGCCGCCACTCTCCGCCGTGAGCAAGCCCTTGCCACGCCCGCAGGCGGCCTTTTCGGTCACGCCGGGGTACTTTCTCTACGCAGGTCCCCTCGAGCGCCGACCGCTCCCCGCGCCGCGCTCGATGCGTAGGCACGTGGTGTACGAGACCATGGTGGAGAGTCGCTTTCTGAACGCCGTGCAGTTCACCGAGCACAACTGCGGCGTTCCGATCGACACCCAGGAGATCAGCGCGGGGGCGAAGATGCCGCCACTCGATTACAGCGGGCCGTGTGCTGGCCTACTCGCCGCGGCGAGTCAGTCGATGGGGTACGCCGTGACGTACCGAATGGGGTCGGGCGGTGCCGAGCATGCGCGCATCGTGCGTCAGATCACCCGGACGTTCCAGTTACCCATCCTCGGGGAGGCCACGAAGTCCTCCGCGACGGTGAGCGCCAAGAACTCCACCGGCGGCAATGGGTCCTCTTCCGGCGGGGCGATGGGCGGTGCGCAAAGTACGGGCACCGCTTCGTCAAAGTCTTCCGTGGCGACATCGCAGTCCTATGACGCCGATGTGTGGAAGGGGATCCTCTCCGAGGCGCGCGCCGTGGCGATGCCCGCCATGCTGACGGCCGATGCCTCCACCGCGACGGTCACGATCACAGGTTCCCGCACGGATGTCGATCGGTTCGCGCGATGGGTGCGCAATATCTCGCGGCGGCTTCAGCGCCAGGTGCAGATCAACATCCATGTCTACACGGTTACGCTGAACAACGACTCGAACTACGGACTCGCGCCGTCGGTGATCTGGAAATACCTCAAAGGACTCAATTCGGTGAGCATCACGGCGCCCTCGGCGCTCGAGCTCGCCTCCGGCGCCACCCCGTCCACCATCCAGTTCTCGGCCGGTCACGGACCCTTCAGCGGCACACAGGCCGCAGTGAATGCGCTCTCGCAAGTAGGGAGCGTTCGCCAGGTGTACTCGAACTCGCTTCTTGGTCTGAACGGCCACGTGGTCACCGTGAACGATGCGACCAACTACGGGTATCTCGCCGAGAGCAGTGGCAATTCGGCGATCGCAGGCGCGAATACGTACGGCAGCCAAACGCTCATGCCGGGCAATATCAGTGCGGGCGCGGCGATCCGGGTGCTACCGCGAGTCGCGGACGATAACCGGATCGTGTTGTCGATCGTCTTTCGTTTCATTGGCACCCCGACCTTCAAGACGATCACCTCGGGGACCGAGAGCATCCAGATCCCGCAGGACCCGGAGACAGCCTTCAACCAGACGCTCGATATGCGAAGCGGCGCGACGGTGATGCTGCTCGGGTTCAAGAACCAGCAGGACTCGAAGACGCTCGAGGGCACCGGGAGTCCGAAGTTCTGGCTCTTCGGCGGCGGTCGGTTGCATGAGAGCCAGCGCAGTATCACGGTCGTGACCGTGACCGCCACGGCGAGTTGATAGGAGCGAACGTATCATGAAGAAATCCCCAATCATCCTCTCGGGGCTGATGCTCCTCACCACGCTCGCCGCAGCGGCGACGCCGCCCGCGGGGGTACCCGCCGCCGCGCCGAGTCCCGCAGGCGCGGTGAACCATGGGCCGCGTTCGGGCGCGTCGCCGTTCGGCGCGGTGCCCAATACCGCCTATGAGCAGGCGCTCACGGCGTACCTGAACAACGTGCTCATCGTGGCTCAGAAGCGGCGCGCGCCGGCAAGTTCCCCATCCCGGACGCGCAATGCCGGGCGCTCGGCAGGCCCCGCCCCGGCATCCATGCATCTGCCGGTCGTGGCCAATGTGGCCGATCTACCGCAGGTCGAGGCGATCATGATTGGCGCTCGCGCGAAGGCGCGCTTGATGACCGCGAGTGGCGGGCTACTCGTGGTCGGCGTCCACGATGTCACGCGCTACGGCACGGTGACGCGCATCGATTCGACCGGCGTGTGGCTGACGCCGGAGGGGTTTGTTCGTCCGATCCTGCTCGAGGATTTGACGCCGGGCGAATTGGCGGCCGAGCGCGGCTCGGGTGGCACGCGGGCGATGGGACCGTACGGCGGCGGCGAGTCGATCGCCACGCCCCCCATTCCCATCTCGCCGTCCCCGTCCCGGCTGCCCTCTGGCGTGAGCGGGAACTGATTCCATGACGGACGTACAGGAGATGCCAGAGGCGGCCTCGGCCGAGCGAGCCGTCCCGCCGGATGCGGGCAAGCCGCTCGAGAGCGTTGCGGTGCGGATTGGCAAGGCGACCTATGTTGTGGGGACGCTCTGGCTGTCCTCGCCCAAGGGACAGGTTGGCCCACGCGAGGCGCGCGCCTGGCTCGAAGAGCAGGCCGCGCTATTGCCGGCGTACAAGGGCCTCTTCATCGTCGCGAGCGAGGCGGCCAAGGAGCGCACCGACATCGGGATTTGCGCGATCTATAAACCGGGACTGCGGGCGCTCTCCCAGGTGTGTGCCGCGCACCCGGAGACGTTCGCGGCCGGCCTGCCGCCGCACGTGTATCGATGGGGGCTCGCGGCCGAAACCGCATCGGGGGCGTACCTCGCGGTCACGAGCCGCGATGGACTGCCGCTCGGGGAGCGGCTGGTTCCGCTCGAGGACGCGAGCACCGCGAGAGCGACGCTCGATGCCGAGTTCGCCGACATCCACTGGCTCGAGCCGCTCGGGCGCGAAGAGTTCGAGACCCGCCTCGCGAACGTGGCGGCGGGTGAGCCGACGGCACTCGCGCGGGCCTCCAAGACGAAAGTGAGGATCCTCCAGCTGGCCGTGGCGAGTGCTCTTGCGCTCGGCGGACTTCTCGTCGTTCGGCACTATCAGGGTGCCGAGCGCCGCCTCGCGGCGTTGCGGGCGGCGGCGGCTGCCGCAACCATGTCCCGAGGGCCGGCCGGCGTCGAGGTCGGCAGTGTGCTCAACGCCTGCCTCGAGGCATTCTCGCGCGTCCCGGGTGGCACCCCCGGGTGGTCACTCGTATCCGCTGTCTGCGACACGCATCAGGCGTCATTCACCTGGCGGCGCGCCGCGGGCGCGCTCGCCACGGCGGCACCCCCGGGCGCGGGCGTGACGGCCGATCTGCGCACCGCGCAGACCATCATTCCGCTCTCGGGTATTCGCTGCGTGCCGGACGGCAAGGCGCGCCAAGCGCGGATCGAGGCGGCACTTTCGGACTGGGCGGTGCGCGAGCACGAGCGCTGGCGCGCGGGGGGCGCGGTACACCCGACGCTCTCGCTCGAGGGCATCGTGCCGTCGTGGGAGCTCCCCGCGCACGCTTGCGTGCGCACGGTGGATGCGCGCTGGTCGCACACCGGCATCTGGCAACTGGACATGGGGTGGTAGCGATGGCCGAGGTACCCGTAGCACAGCCCGACCGGTCCCCGGTCCGCGACCGGTCGCGGACCGGCGAGGCGGACACCGCGCTCACGGTGGAGCAGGTGCGAGCGCAGCTCGCCAAATACTTGAAAGACGACTACGTCCATCTGTGTCACGTCGACGTGGCGCTCGGGATGCTCTATGTCCCGCTCAGGCTCCGTCTCGCGAACAGTTCATTCATCGAGACCGGTGCGCGGATGTCCGGTCTTCGCGTGCGCTATTGCGAACCGGAGGAACTGCGCGAATTGCGCGGTGCTACCGCGCCGGTCGAGGCGCGAGTCTCAGTGGTGAGCGGGCGCGATACGCAGGAATGGGCGCGGCAGTTATTGCTCGCCGCGGCGAGCTACGGCGCGTCCGACATCCATCTGCACCGCACGACGCAGGACGTGCCCGCGACGATCGAGTTCGCCGTGGATGATCGTGTCTACATCGTGGATGACTCGGTGACACCCGCCGAGATGGACGCCCTCATGGGTGCCAACCTGCAGGGTCTTGCGGTGGCCGGTGGCACCAGCATCAAGGATACGGAATTTCAGCACGCTGTGATTGGGACGGAGAGCCTCCCGCCGGGCTGCGGGATCGAGGGCGTGCGCCTCGCCCGCGGCGGCTGTTACCCGAAGTCCCGCGGCGGGAAATTCATGACGTTGCGCCTGAACTATGCCGAGGGACTCGGTTCGCGAAGGGCCGTGGATCACCTCGGCATGCGGCTTCGGGTACCGCCAAAGCCGACGGGCGGCATTGGCCTTGCAAAGCTCGGCTACTTCCCCGACCAGATCACCCTCATCGATCAGGCGCTCGAGGTCGATACCGGCATCATCGTGGTCGGCGGGCCGACCGGTTCAGGCAAGTCAACCATGCTATGGGAGACGCTGGTCCGGTTGCAGAAGCGCTGGCCATACCGGCGGATCGTGACGGCGGAGAACCCGCCCGAGCGCAAGTTCCCGGGCGCTGTTCCGCAGCTCGAAATCGGCGGTGATGAGATCGGGGTCGAGGCGCAAACGGCGGCCTTCGGGGAGGCGATGCGCATGATGCTGCGCATGGCTCCACACGTGATTCTGGTCGGCGAGGTCCGCGAGGGACCGATCGGGCGTCTCGCCATCGAGATGTCCACCGCCGGCCACCTCATCATGACCACTATCCACGCGAACAACGCCATGGTGATCGTCCCCCGACTCGAGATGACGCCTGGGTTCGCGCTGCCGCGCGGCGCCTATTGCACTCCCGATGTGCTTCGGCTCTTCGTTGCGCAGCGCCTGGTGCCGCGGGTGTGTCCCGCCTGTTCGCTGCCGTGGGAGAAGGCGCTCGATCGGCCAGGCGTGCGGGGGATGGTCGAGACGCTGAAGAGCTATGGGGGCGACATCGGGGCAGTGCGCTTCGAGGGGCCTGGGTGTGCGCACTGCGATCACAAGGGCACTGCCGGGAAGATCGCGGCCTCGGAAGTCGTGCCGATGACCGATGAGATTGCCGATCACCTGCGCCGCGGCGGGGACGATGATGCCGCGTTGAAGGCGCTGATGGGCGAGGCGGCGAACGGCTTCATGGGCCATCGGGCGCTGGCCTACGCGCTACGTGGTATCACCGATCCGCTCGCCATGCAGATCAGGGTCGGCCGGGCGCTCCCGTGCCGCAACGCCACCGAGAAGGGATGGGTCGACCGCGCGCTCGAGGCGCTCGATCGCGCACCTGCGGCCTGATCGTAACGTCGCACTCGCTCACCGATGGCGCGTGGCGGTCCCGGCGCTCCTCAACCTTATTCGTGCGTGATGCGCGGGTTACTCTCGCTGATCTTTCGCAACGCTCTGTCGATTCGACCTTGCCATCCGGCGCCGCCGGCCCGGAAGCGCGCCAGTACGTCGCGTGACAGCCGGATCGAGATGCGCTCCTTGGTCGGAGCCTTCTGAGACCCCCGGACCTTGCGCAGCAGTCGGGGCGGCAATACTTCGGCAGCCGGCCGGGCTTGCTCGAAATCCGTGCGGGTCCACTCGGGGTTGTCCGCATCCAGCCGCTCAGGGTTTGTCTTTCGCTTGCGTGGTGCCATAGCGTTTGACCTCTCGTTTATTCGCCCGCCGCAGGCTGATGACGCGAATGCCGCGGGCGGTTTCCGTGAAGACGAGCGAGTGCAGCCGCCCGTCGAGCATTCCAAAGGCGCGGTAGCGGGTTTCGCCATAGTCGCGCCGATCGTCCACCCGCACGATCGACCGCTCGAAATCGAAATCAGCGGCGCGATCGAACGACAGGCCGCGCTCAGCGACATTGCGGGCGTTCTTGGCCGTGTCGTAGGTGATGTCCAATCATCAAATTGTACAGACAAAAAAAGTGGCTGTCAAAGCGGCCGGGAGGACGGTGAGATTGCACTGCGGGTCCAAGTGCTGACCCCAAAGCTACGGCGCACCCCGCAAGGGGCTGTGCGGCCCGCAGGGCTGCCCCCTGCAAGGGGTTGCGCCCCGGGCAAGGGGGCCCGTGCGGCGGAGAAGGGGATATGCAATGGCAAGACCTCTTCGTGCACGTGTATTGGGGACCGGCGGTGTTCTGGAGCCTGGCGCTCGGACTCGGGGCGCTCGATATCGCGGGAACCTGGGCGGTGGGACGCGCGGTCCGTATCAGCGGCCCGGGCGGCGGGCATGGCCGTCCATGGCTCTCCTGGCGGCGGCGGGTGTGGATCGAGGCGGCGATTCTCGCCACCTTCCCGGTGCTCTCCGTCCTGCGCGGTGCCGGCCATCCGGTCGCCGCGCTCCTCTGGTTCCTCGCCTCCCAGTTCGTGATCGCGCTCGTCTCGGTGGGGCCGATTCTCGCGCGCGCGCTCGCGACGCTGCGTGAAGTGCGCCAGCCGCGCGCTCGTTCCGTCATCGCCGCGCGAGGGCTGCGCCCGGCACGGGGGTACTGAGTCATGAGCAATCCGCTCTCGAGACTGATCGAGCGCATGAAGGCGCAGTCGAAGTCCACCGGTCACGGACCGGGTGCCGGTCACCGACCGGGGACCGCGCGCGTTTACACCCGCAAGGCGGGTCCCCTCGATGACCTCGAGCGGGCGATGCTCTACAAGTACCTGGCCTCGCGTGTGCGCGCCGGCCACGACGTGGGGACCTCGCTCGAGAAGCTCCTTGCGACGGCGTATCTGCGTAAGAGCGCGCGGCTGAAGGCCGTGCTCACCGTGGCGATCCAGCGCTTTCGCAACGGCGCGAAGCTCGCGATGAGCCTCCAGGGCTACATCCCGCAGATCGAGCACCTGATGGTGCTGACGGGGGATCAGTCGGGTTCGCTCCCGGCGACACTCGCGCAGCTCGTGGACTCGATCGTGCGTGATCGCAAGATGCGCCGGCAGTTCAGGAAGTCGCTCACTCCGAGCGTGCTGCTCCTCGTCTTCGGCATCGCCGCGATCTTTGGCGTCGCGCTCTACGTGGTGCCGCAATACCGGGGGATCGTGAACCCGGGCGAGGTGCACGGACTCGCCGCGGCCGTGTTCTCAGTGGCAACGCCCGTCGGGATCGGCGGGCTCGTCACGGTGATCGGGCTGCTCTTTGGCTTCGCGATCTGGCTTGCGCGCGCCGCCCGTACCGTGGATGCGCCGTGGCGGCGATGGCTCGAGAACATCCCGAACTCCCCATTCGCGTTCTACCGCGACTGGATGTCGCTCATTTGGCTGCGCATGCATCTCATCATGCTGAAGGCGGGCGTCCTCGAGCGCGAGGCGCTCCAGGCCGCCATGACGAATTCGACGCCCTGGCTCGCGCGCCGGCTCGCCCTCGTCAAGCATCACATCGAGCGCAGCGGCAAGAAGCTCCCGGCGGCGCTGGTGGCGACGTATGCGGTCACCAATTTCCCGGCGCCGCTCTTGATCGAGGAGATCGAGCAGTCGGGCGATGTGGCCGACACGACCGGCGAGCTCGAAAAGGCGCTTGCCGTCTGGGAAGAGGAATTTGTCGAAACGGCCGAGATGAACCTGCGGGTGATCTCGGCTGCAATCAAGTTCTCCGTGTACGCGATGCTGTTTCTGATCGCAGGGGCCATCGGGAGTTTGATTCTCGTGGTGCTGCATCAGTCGCTCGCGCACACGAACATGATGTTTTGATCCCCAACCGCCCCGTAGGAGGCACTTTCCATGAGTATCGGCGATATCATTTTCTACATCATCCTGCTCGGTGTCATTGCCGCGATCATCGCGGCCGTGGTGCACTACGGCGGTGACATCCACACGGCGTCCAACGTGCAGGCCGACGTGAACGACACCTCGGCGCTGGTCGCGAATGTCGAGAAGACCTATAACGGGTACTCGGACTACGCGAACCTCTCCGATACCGACCTGATCAGTGCGCAGGCGGTGCCGACGGCGATCACGACGGTGGGCACAACGTCGCTTCAGAACGTGTTCGGCTATCCGTATACGCTCGCGGTGGATACGGCGAATGCGAACGCCTTCGACCTCACGGATGAGGTGCCGAACGATGCGTGCGCGGCGATCGCGAATGCCGTGATCAAGAACATCACGTCGCTCACGATCAATGGGACCGCGGTGACGCTGCCGGTGACGGACCCGGCGACGATCGGGAAGGCGTGCGGGACCACCGACCCCTCGACGATCGTGGAGGTGTACTCGGGCATGTAGGCCGCAGCGCCGGGGGCGCATCGTGCGCCCCCGGCGCAAGGGCCTTCCGAGGCACATATGTTGGGACTTCTCCTCTTGGCCGCGGTGCTCGCTGTCTTTGCCGGTCTCGCGGCGGTGGCGCAGCCGCATGCGGGCAGCGTACCGACCGCGGCGCTCGCCGATTCGCTCGCGCGAAACTGTCTTGCGGTCTTCGAAGCCCCGGGCGAGACGGAAGCCTTGACGCTTCCCGACGGGGTGTCGGTCTCCGCCACGGCCGCTTCCTGCGCGGTTTCTGCCCCCTATGGGGCGCTCACCCCGAACACCCTCGCCGCATCGGGCACTCTGATCGGCGGCGTGTGGACAATCCAGTCGGCCAACGGGCGGTTCGTCACCCAGGCCACCATCACACTGTAGAGAGACCCCTATGGGCGCAGCCGAATTCATCCTCTTGATTGCCGCGATGGTGGGCGTCGCCATCATGCTGCCCTCCGTGGTGGGAATGCAGCACCAAGCATTCACGGACCAGGTCGCGAAGGTCGAGGCTGGGCAGCTCGCCACGATCACGGATGCTGCCCTGCAGTACGAGTATGGCTACATGGCCTCGCTATCCGCCCCGGGCAGCACGCACACGGTGGCCGTGGCGCAACTCATCGCGCAGGGCTATCTGCCGGCCGGTACCTCGGCGGTGGACGCGATGGGGGATCCGATCTCCATCGAGTACCAGGCGGACTCGAGCGGCAATGTGACCGGGTATGTGGTTGCCCAAGGCAACTATCGCTATCCGGACCCCGACGCGGGCGAGATCCTCCTCGACTTGGGCGATCGCGGCGGGTATGTGCCGAAGGTGACGTTGCCCGGGCAGACAGCAAATACCATCTATGGAACCGGCAACACATGGCAGTCCCCGGCGCCGGCCGGGATCGGGCCGGGGAGCATCGACGTGAAGGTCGAAAGCAATGCCGCGCAGCAGGCGGACGACTCGCGCTTCCTGTGGCGTGTGCCCGCACCCACCGCAGCAGGCAATACGATGTCCACGCCATTGATCCTGGGGGCTGTGGAGACTCCGGGGGCGTCTTGCGCGAACACCGGCGCGCTCGCCCAGGACGGCACTGGGGCGCTGGTGTCCTGCCAGGGCGGCACCTGGCAATCGGTCGGTGGCGGGCACTGGCGGGCTCCCGTGGCGGCGTATGCCGCGCTGCCGGCGAGCGGAAACCAGAACGGTGATGTGCGGCTGACGCTGGATATCGACCGAGCGTTCGCGTGGTCCGGGTCTTCGTGGGTGGCGCTGGCGGTCGACCAGAACGGTGACCTTACGGTGCCGCGACACTTGAGTGCGGAGAACGGCGGCGTGAGCACTTCGACGAGCTGCTCGGGCCAAGGCGTGCTGACCGCAGGCGACATCACGATGACGACGGACAATGGCTGTGGCGTCAGCGGCTCGGCGATCCAGATGGGCAGCCCGGTGACAGGCCAGGGGTACGCCATCGTCGATGACCAGAGCGGCGCGCTGAACATCTGGAACCAGAATCAGAATTATTCTGTATTCAAGGCACACCAGAACGGCGAGTGGGACAGCGAAGACGGAGGATTCGTCCTTAACGGCAACGGGAACAGTTCCTACGAGGGCAATTCCGGTTGGGGCTTTCAGCCCCGATACGGGTCCGGCTGGTCGATGGTAACCAGTGTGAACGGAGCCCTCAATGCGCAGCCCGGGAACGCAGCAGGATCGATTCACGCGAACGACTATTTTGATAGGGCGAGCGGCGAGTGGTTCTCCCAAGTCGCGCAGCAGGTCAATAGCCAGCAGGGGCAGATCAATAACCTGAACAATGAATACGCGACACAGCAGGGGCAGATCAACAGCAACACCTCGAGCATCGGGGCCATCAACAACAACCTGAATCAGGGCCCCTGCAGCACGGGCTACAATTCGATCGCGACGCTGTGCAACGAGTTCAATTCCGCGATGGGGAGCGTCGCGAACCTCGGCAAGCCGGAGAACTGCTCGGGTCCGTATATGGGTCAGGTGACCGGCACTCCGACCCGCTGCGGGCCGGTGGGGCCATCGACCTACTCCTATTGGGGCTGGTGTGGCTATCGGTACTATCGATATCGCTGCATCCAGTACGGCACGAGCCCGCCGACCGTAAATCTACCGACGGAGAGCTACCCTCAATTGGTCGTCGCCGTCGCGACCGCTGGGATCGGTCAGGGCGGCTGCGGGTCAGGCGCGAGCAACACGGGCATCCTCACGCTGTCGGCCACTTCCGGCGGGGCGACGCTCGCGCAAAGCGCGCAGTACGCCAAGGGCGGCAGCAATTACAACCCGACCGACATGTACTTTCCGTTCTCGATCACCTTCGTTCTGCCGGCGGGGCAGGGCGGACAGATTCAGCTTTCTGGCGGGAATAACGGTCTCGGGTGCGGGAACTTCATGTATTCGCTCTATGCGCTCTGAGGCACGCGGAGCGCCGCCATGGAGAGGCGTGGGCTGAAAACGGCGGTCCTTGCAGTCCCAGTCCCGTGACCGTTTCTATTGCCTCAGGAGCCGTACATTTACGGAAGGCCACCGGATTCGCGTCTTAGTCCGCGTTCTAGGCCCCCGGTGTGAGGACTGTTCATTCATGTCACCAGATGGGAACTCATCATGACAGCGACCGACGACTTCCGGCAAAAAGGGATATTCATTGCTCCAAACACCGAGATGACAGCAAAGAGCAGCCCGATCGGGTTGACGCGCGGGGGAACGTCCACGGGCATGGAGGTCCCTTCTTGCCGCGGCACCGACCGGTAGCGACCGCGGCGAGTTCTGCGGGGATGCAAGGCCCGGCTACTTCCTCAGCATGAGATACCCATGTTCCCGCCAGCAGTCGACCAGATTGCGGACCGCGGGTTTCTGCATGAGCTGGGCATGAGCCTTGAAGCACGCCTGCATCTCGGCATCAGTCACGGCCCACGCGGCTGCCGTCACGAATGCCCCTGAGAGAAGGACCAGTAGCAATAGTGATTTCTTCATGATCAATTCCTCGCTTGGGACGAATCAACTCTATTGGGGTGCAGTCGGTCCGGGACTCATCCAATCTTCCCGATCCGCGTGATCACCGCGGACCCGTTTCGGATTTCGAACGTGAACACGACGTGGTCCCCGGTCCGAATGCCGCTCAACTCACGGGGCATCGCCTGGAAAGTCATCGTCATGGCGGGCCAGCCGAGCGCCTCGACTTTGTGATGGGCGATCGTGATGGTGGCCTCGGCGCTGTCGATGCGGATAACCTTCCCGGTCGTGTAACCCTGCTTGGCGGAGGGGTGGGTCTTGCTGGCGGAGGCGGGCATGGTCATGCCCGGGGACATCGTCATTCCCGGCATGCTCATGCCATTCATATTGCCCGCCGCCGCGGCCATTGCCAGGGTTGAGCCGAGAATCAGGGCGGTTGGAATCGACCATCGCGTCAGTGTGTTCATATAGGCACCTTTTCGGTAAAGCCCGGCATCGCCGGGGAGGTTGGGGGCAGCATGAGTCGGCGGACTCACCTCGGGTCTCGGTCCGCGGCTGGGGTTTCAGGGCCACGAGCGGGCATCGCGCCGCGTAGCTCGCGTTCTTTGAGCAGGACAAAGAGGATGGGGACGAGGATCATCACGGCGAGGGTGGAAGTGACCATTCCGCCGACGATCGGCGCGGCGATGGGTTTCATCACATCCGAGCCAATACCGCTTTCCCACAGAATGGGGCCGAGGCTGCCGATCACGGCAAAGACCGTCATCAGCACCGGGCGCAAACGCAACACCGCGCCATCGATCGCGGCCGCGCCGATGTCCTCTGCAATGAGCGGTTGACCGGACGCGAGACGCTCGGCAAGCGCGGAACGCAGGTAGACCATCATGACGACCGCGGTCTCGACCGCGATGCCGAAGAGGGCGATATACCCGACAGCGACTGCGACGCTGAATTCATAGCCGAGGAGCCACTGCAGGAGCAAGCCGCCGAGAAGCGCGAAGAAGGCCGGGAAAAAGAGCATGAGCGCTTCCGATACCGAGCGGAAGAGGAGGTACAGCAGCAGGAAGATCGCGAAGAACACGATCGGCAGGATGAGCTCGAGGCGTTTCTTCGCATGTTGCTCGAGCTGATACTCTCCGGACCAGTGGTACGAGTAGCCGGGCGGCAGCGCCAGCTTGGCCCGCAGCAGCCGGCTGGCTCTCACCACGAAGCCACCGTAGTTCGAGGTCTTGAGATTGAAGTAAACGTACCCGGTGAGCTGCCCACCTTCATCGCGGATCATCGCTGGTCCGCGCGAGAAGGAAATCGTTGCAACCTGTCCGAGCGGAATTTGCGCGCCCGTCGGGGTCGCAATCAACACCCGCTCGAGCTCCGGGATGTTGCTGCGGAAATCGCGGTTGTAGCGCACATCGATCGGGTAGCGCTGCCGGCCCTCCACGGTCTCGGCGATGTCCTGTCCGCCGATTCCGGATTCTATCGCCTGCTGCACGTCACCGACGGTGAGACCGTAGCGGGCGACGGTGAGCCGGCGTACGGCGATATTGATGTAGAAGCCCTGCGCGACGCGCTCGGCGAAGATCGACTCTACGCCGCGCGCCGAGGAGAGCAGGTCAGTGATTTTCGCGCCGAGTCGCTGGATCCCCTCGATGCTCGGACCCTGGATCTTCATGCCGACCGGGGTCTTGATGCCGGTGAGCTCCATGTCGAGGCGGTTGGCAACCGGCATGGTCCAGCTGTTGGTGAGGCCCGGAAACTGAAGCTTGGCGTCCATTTCCTGGATGAGCTTCGGGTAGGTCATGCCGGCGGGCCATTCACGCCGGGGTTTCAGCATGATGGTGGTGTCGAACATGTCGAGCGGTGCGTTGTCGGTCGCGCTGTCGGAGTGGCCGGCGGTGCCAAAGACGCTCTTGACCTCGGGGAAGGTGCGAATGATCCGGTCCTGCTCCTGCATCAGCCGCGTGACTTCCCCGATCGAGATCCCGGGCAGCGCCGTCGGCATGTAGAGCGCCGAGCCTTCGTAGAGCGGTGGCATGAACTGGCTGCCGATTTGGGTGGCGAGCGGGACCGTGAGTGCCAGGAGGAGGACCGCGAGCGCGACGGTGATCCAGCGGTGGCGCAGGCAGGTCCTGAGCGCCGGCAGGTAGAGCGCCCGAGTCACTCGGGAGAGGGGATTCGCGCGCTCGGGGCGCAGCTTCCCGCGGATGAAGAGCGGCATGAGCGCCGGCACCAGCGTGATGGCGAGAATCGAGGAGCCGCCGATGGCGAGAGTCTTGGTCCAGGCGAGCGGGCGGAAGAGCCGTCCCTCCGGTCCCTGAAGCAGGAATACCGGCAGGAAGGACACGACGATAATGATGAGTGAGAAAAAGAGTGCCGGGGCAACCTGTTGCGCGGCGCCGAGCAGTGCCTCACGTCTCGCCCGCCGATCCTCGAGCGGCACGCCGCCCTCGGCGAGGCGGCGGTAGCCGTTCTCCACCATGACGATGGCGGCATCCACCAGAACCCCGATCGCGAGCGCGAGTCCGCCAAGGGACATGATGTTGCTCGAGAGGTGCAGGAACGACATCGGAATGAAGGAGGCGACCACCGCGATCGGGATCGAGAGAATCGGAATGAGCGCCGAGCGGAAGTGCCAGAGGAAGAGCAGTATCACCAGGCTGACGACCACCGCCTCCTCGATCAGATCGCGCTCCAGCGTGTGGATCGAGGACTGGATCAGTCCCGAGCGGTCGTACGCGGTGCGGATCTGGATGCCCGCGGGGAGCGAAGGGGCGATCGCGGCGAGTTTCTTCTTCACCGCGTTGATCACCTGGAGCGCGTTCATGCCATAGCGCATGACGACGATCCCACCGACCGTCTCCCCCTCGCCCTGCCAGTCGGCGACCCCCTGGCGGATGTCCGGGCCGAAGGTCACGGTGCCGAGGTCGCGCACCAGCACGGCGGTGCCATTCTTCGTCGCCACCGGTATGTCCGCGAGATCGCGCAAGGAGTGGATGTACCCGAGCCCGCGCACCATGTACTCGGCGCCTGAGAGATCGAGCACCCGGCCGCCGACCTCGTTGGTGCTCGCGCGGATGCGATCGATCACGGTCGAGAGCGGGATGTCGTAGGCGCGCAGCTTGTTCGGATCCAGGTTGACCTGGAATTGGCGGACGAAGCCGCCGATCGTGGCGACCTCGGCGACGCCCGGGACCGCCTCGAGCTGATAGCGCAGGTACCAATCCTGCAGGCTCCTCAGGTCCGCGAGGCTGTAGCGATGGGTGTGATCGACGAGGGCATATTCGTAGACCCAGCCGGCGCCCGTGGCGTCGGGGCCGAGGATCGGATGGGCATCGGGTGGCAATCGTCCCTGCAGCTGCTGCAGGTACTCGAGCACCCGAGAGCGCGCCCAGTAGAGGTTCGTGCCGTTCTGAAAGACGACGAACACGTAGGAGTCGCCGAACATCGTCTGCGCGCGCACCGCCTTCACGCGCGGCGCGGCGAGCATCGTGGTCACGATCGGATAGGTGACCTGATCCTCGATGAGATTCGGCGGCTCGCCCGCCCAGCTCGTGTGGATGATGACCTGCACGTCGGAGATGTCGGGCAGGGCATCGAGCGGCACGTGCGACATCGACCAGAGGCCCGCTCCGAGGACGATGGCCGTGCCCGTGAACACGAGAAAGAGATTTTCGGTGCACCAGCGGATGACACGGTTGATCACTTACATGCCCTCCGCGGCCTCGAGCGAGAGCTGCCGGCTCGCGATGACCCGGCCATCTCTTCGCGCGACGACGGTGACCTGCCAGGCACCGCTCGCGGGCAGCATCACCGTGCCCTCGTAGACGCCGCTGGCGCTTGCTTTGAGAACCGAGTGCACCCGCTGTCCCGCCATGCCCATCGCCGGCATCGGCGGTATGAGAAAGTCCACTGAGACGCGAGCGCCGTCCATGGGCTTGCCCTGCGGGTCGGTCAACGTGACGCGCAGGAAATTGCTCCCCTGGCGGGCGGGCGTGGGGCGGGTCACAAGGGTGATCTTCGGCTGCGGACCGCGCATCGCCCCGGAGGGCGGCGGGGGAGGGGCGAAACTGCCGAGCGCCGCCTGCAGCTCGCTCTCGGAGTCGATGAGGAAGTTCGCCGAGGTCACGATTCGCTCCCCGGCGCGCAGTCCGCCGAGGACCACGTACTGACCGTCGATCTCAGCCCCCAGGCGGATGTTGCGCGGGACCAGGACGCCGCCGCCCTGATCGATGAACACGATGTCCTGCGTACCGGTCTGGAGCACCGCGTTGGCGGGGATCGCGAGCGCGGTGATTGCGGGGCCCGTGAGCGAAACGTTGACGTACATCCCAGGCAGCAGCTGAAGAGCGTGATTGGCGAATTCCAGCCGCACGCGGGACGTGCGTGTGTCGGGATCGATCTGCGGGTAGATGAAATCCACTGTCCCGTGGAATTGTTTGCCAGGATAGGTATCGACCGTGAGCGTGGCGGGATCGCCGACCCGGACGCGTCCGAGGTCGCTCTGGAATACGTGCGCGAAGACCCAGATGCGCGAAAGATCGGCGACGGTGTAGAGACGCTTGCCGGGCTCGACGTAGGCATTCGGGAGCGCCTCCCGTTCGGTCACGTAACCGGACACCGGAGAGTCGATGGTGAGCGCCTCGCGCACCCGGCCGGTGCGCTTCAGGCGCTCGATCTCACGCTGGGGAACGCGCCAAAGCGCAAGACGTTGCGCGGCCGCCTGCACGAGCGCCGCGCCATCGTGCGCCACGGTGGGATCCGGGCTTCTTGCGAGCCGCAGCGCACTCTCCCTAGCGATCAGGTATTCCCGCTCGGTCGAGAGCAGATCCGGGCTGTAAACGGTGAACAGCGGCTGTCCCTTGCGAATGTACTGGTAGGTCGAATCGACGAACACCTTCTGCAGGTAGCCCGGGAACCGTAGTTCGACGTACGCCAAGCGGCGCTCGTCCATCTCGACGTTCCCGACCGTCCGGATGCGATCGGCGAGAGTCTGCCGCCGTACTTCGCCGATCTTCACGCCGATCCGCTGCAGCCGTTCGGGCGAAATCTGCACCGGCGCCAGCGCCTGGTGAGCCGGCGCGGGAGAGACCGAGGGTGGGTCCTCGGCGGCGACCATTGCCGTGGCGGGCCGTGGTACCGGGTGTTCCACTGCCGTTCGGGTCCGCCACCAGAGGCCCGCGGCAAGAACCACGAGAGCGAGATTGAGGGAGAGAGCGGCCAGAAACGCCGTGCGGTAGTTGCTCATCGGTTGCCTCCCGATTCAAAAACCTCCGGCTGATGAGTCGCCGATCCCGCAGCGTCGTCATCTGATCGGGGTGCCATCGTCCCGCTCGCCGCGTCGAGCTCGGCGAGTCGGCGGAAGTAGTCGGCTTGTACGCGCGCGAGTCCGAGCTCGGCCCCGAGCTCACGGCGCTCGGCCTCAAGGACCTCGGGGAAACTCTCCTTCCCTGTCGCGTACTCGGCCAAGGCGACTTTGAGCGCATCCTGCGCGAGCGGCACCAGATCGTCGCGCGAGAGCGCGATCGAGCGCGCGGCCTCGACAGTCGCGGCGTAGTCGCTCTCGACATCGGCCCGTAGCTTGGCGCGTTCTTCTTCGAGCACCGCTCCGGCACGCAGTGCCTCGGCGTGTGCGGCATCGATCTCGGCGCGATACTTGCCCTGATCGATCGGCACGGTGAACGAGAGGCCCACCATGGGGCGCATGGCCGAATCGGCCCACATGCTGTTGTAGCCGGTGCTGACCTGGAAGGTTGGAAAGCGCTTCTTTTCGGCGAGCCTCGTCTTGTCGGCCGCGGCCGTTTGCTGGGCTTCGAGTGCCTTGAGCGCAGGATGCTTAAGCGCCCGTCGCTCGAAGACGATTTCAGCGGGGAGTGCGTCCGCGGAGGGCAGCTCAGCTGGGTTCGGAAGCCGCGCTTGGGGCGCCCGATCGAGCAGCGCGTTCATCCGGGCCTGAACGGCCGTCATCTGGCGTTGCCAGCTGAGCTGCTCTTGCTTGAGCACCGTTTGTTCGACGTCGGTCTCGAGCACATCCGCCTGGGGTGTCTTGCCGGTGGCATAGCGGGCTTGCGCCATGTCGTGAAGCTCTTGGACTACCCGTCGGGTCGCCGCATTGATCTTGAGCGCACGGTGAACGAACGCCCAATCGGCGAATGCGCCCTGCGCCAGCGCCGCCAACTGCAGGCGCAATGCCTGAAAGTCGTCCCTTGCCGCTTCCGCCTCCGCGCGGGCGGCTTCCTTACGCGCATCGAGCGTGCCCCACCAGGGCAGCGCCTGGCTCACCTCGATGTCCCCGCCTGGTCCGCCGGCGCTCCCAAAAGTCCTTGGCGCGGCTGACACGCTCAGCATCGGATCCTCGAGCGCTCCGGCCGGGCGGATTCTGGCCACGGCGGCGACCACAGTCTCGCGCATCGCGGCGAGACTCGGGCTGCGGGCGAGGACGGCGCGAGTAAAGGCAATGGGCGTGAGCGGCGTCGGCAATACTTCGCGATGTGCCGAAGGGGCGGCGTCCGCCGCTTGGATCGCGGCGGATACGGCAAGTAAGCTCAGGCCGATGGTGGCGGTGAAGCCTGTCCAACGATGGGACACGGGAGACTCCTCTGACGAAATGAAAGCGTCCGGTTCGCGCCTATGGGCGCACGGATTTCACTCGCAAAGAGGAGTCAGTTAGAGTCTCAGCCGGCCGGTCGCGAGGTAAGACTGTCGGCCCGCCGCGGCGACGGTCGCCTCAGGTGGCCATGCCCGCGGTGGTGTCGCCACACGCTGCGCCGCGGCCAGACGGTGGGCAACCGACAACAAGGGGGAATGGAAATTGACCGCCCGAGTTTCGGGAAAGGCAGGTTTGAGGGCTTGAGCAAACGTGCGCAAGCGGCAATACGTCGCGCCACACTGCGCAGAGGGCGCGCACGACGCCATGGGCATCTCGCGGCTGGCCCGGGCCGCACCGCCGTGACCGCGATGTCCGGTCATCGTCATCGGGCAGCAGCGCATCGGACGCGGCGTTGACCCTGCTGCGCACGCGACAGCACTCCGCGCTACGCCCGCCGCCGCAACGAGGGAGACGAGCAGTATGACGGAATAGATATGTAACCGGCGGCTCAGCATCTCCATCCCATCATAGCAACAATCCAAAGTCCCATCCAGGCGGTCCCGAGTCCGCCGCTTCCATCATGCACTCTGGAGCATAGTCCGGAGTCAATGTCGACGCCTATTCGACGATCAGCCGTCCGCGGAACATCCCCATCGGACAGCCAAAGGCGTACTCGCCGGGCTCCTTCGGCAGCAGCTCCACCGCCACGGTCTGCCCGGTCGGCAGGTCGGCGGTCTTCTGGAAATCGGCGAAGACGACCTTGTCGGAGCAGTCGGCACTCTCCTCGCGCCGGAAGTTGAGGCGCACCGGCTTGCCGTGCTGCACGATGATGACATCGGGCGTGTAGCCGCCCTTGACCAGGATCATCACCTCTTGGTAGCCGCCGCCCGTCTCCCCCGCCCGCACGCCGGGCGCGCGCTTCAGCCAGAAGAACCAGACGATGAAGCCGATCAGCAAGAGACCGCTCGCGAGCACGAGCCAGCGATCCGCGCTCATGTCGATACCCTCCGCGGCTCGAAGAACCGCAGCCGGTTGGCATTGGTGACGACCGTGACGGAGCTGAACGCCATGGCCGCGGCAGCCACGATCGGGGAGAGGAGGAGCCCCACGAAGGGGTAGAGAACCCCCATGGCGACCGGGAGCCCAAGCGTGTTGTAGCCGAAGGCGCCAATCAGGTTCTGGCGCACATTGCGCATGGTCGCGCGGCTGATCTCGATGGCGGTCGCCACCCCGAGCAGACTCCCCTTGATGAGTGTCACATCGCTCGCCTCGATGGCGACATCGGTGCCGGTGCCGATCGCGAAGCCGACGTCGGCCTGCGCGAGCGCCGGCGCATCGTTGATGCCATCGCCGACCATCCCGACGATCTTTCCCTCGAGCTGGAGCTTTTGCACTTCGTGGGCCTTGCCGTCGGGGAGTACCTCGGCGAGCACCCGCTCGATCCCGACTTGCCGCGCGATCGCCTCCGCGGTGCGCCGATTGTCGCCGGTCAGCATGATGACCTCGATGCCGAGGCGCTTGAGGGTTTCGATGGCGAGCCGCGAGTCGGGCTTCACCGTGTCGGCGACGGCGACGAGCCCCGCGACGGTGGCGTCAACCGCGACGAACATGGGTGTCTTACCGGCGGCCGCGAGGCGCTGCCAGTCGGCCTCGAGCGCACCGACGGCGATCTCCCGATCGTGCATCAACTTTGCGTTCCCGAGAAGCACCTCGCGGCCGTCGATTCGACCGCTCACCCCCTGGCCTGGCAGGGCGGTGAAGTTCGCGGCGTCGGGGAGCTGAAGACCGCGGCCGTCGGCTCCCTCGACGATCGCTTCGCCCAGCGGGTGCTCAGAGCCGCGCTCGAGGCCGGCGGCGAGCCGCAGCACTTCCTCTTCCGTGCGACCCGCTGAGGCAATTACATCCGTGAGGGCGGGCTCGCCGCGGGTGATGGTGCCGGTCTTGTCGAGGATGATGGCATCGAGCTTCTGCGCGGTCTGCAGCGCATCTCCGGAGCGGATCAGGATGCCGTTTTCGGCGCCTTTGCCGATGCCGACGGTGAGCGAGGTGGGCGTGGCGAGCCCGAGAGCACAGGGGCAGGCGATGATGAGCGTGGTGACCAGCACAACGGTCGCGTATACGAGCCGGGGCTCGGGTCCGATGAGATACCAGGCGATGAAGGCGAGCACCGCCAGGATCATCACCGTCGGAACGAAGTAGCCCGAGACAGCGTCTACGACACGCTGGATCGGCGCCTTGGAGCCCTGCGCATCCTTGACCATGCGGATGATATTGGCGAGTGCGGTGTCCCTGCCGACTTTCGTCGCCTTGAATTTGAAGCTCCCCGTCTTGTTGATCGTGCCGCCCATCACTTCGGCACCGACCGATTTATCCACGGGCATCGACTCGCCCGTGAGCATCGACTCGTCGACGGCGCTCGCGCCCTCCGTTACCGTCCCGTCGACCGGAATCTTCTCGCCCGGGCGTACGATCACCGTATCACCGACGAGAACCTCCTCGACTGGCACGTCGAGCTCCTGGCCGTCCCGCAGAACGCGCGCGGTCTTCGCCTGAAGCCCGATGAGCTTCCTGATAGCCTCGGACGTTCGTCCTTTCGCTTTCAGCTCGAGCGCGAGCCCGAGCACGACGAGCGCCGTCACGACGTCCGTCACGTCCCAGAAGACCTCGGCGAGCGAAGCGCGCGGGAAGAGCCCCGGCCAGGCCACCGCGACCGCGGAGTAGAGGAACGCGGCGCCGATCCCGATGGCAATCAGCGTGTGCATGTTGGCCGAACGGTGCTTGAGCGCGGCCCACATGCCCGTGAAGAATTGCGAGCCCGACCAGAGCAGGACGGGAAGACTCGCGAGCCCCAACAGCCCCCACACGATGCGCCGCGCCGCACTTGCCACTGGCATCCACTCGCGCAGCCCCGGGACGTACTCCGGGTAGCTCAGGCCCATGACGGGTAGGGCGATGATCGCGGCGAACCAGAACTTGCGCATGAGCGTGCGATACTCCTCGCGCTGCGCCTCCTCCTCGGGGCTCGAGACCGCGGCCTGCGTATCTTGTGCTGCCCTCGGCTTCGCCACCTTGTGGCCGCCCCGCTCGATGGCGTGATGCAGGTCCTCGATCAAGGTCTGTTCAGGCTGGTAGTCGACATCAACGGTGCTCGTGAGGGCATTGGCCCGAGCGGCCAGCACACCGGGTGTCGACCGAAGCGCGTCCTCGATGGGCGTGACGCAGGAAGCGCAGTGCATCGATGCGATGGGGATGCGGATCGTCGCAGTCCCGGCACTGAAGCCGGCCGCGCGGATTGCCTGAAGCAAATCCGCGATGCGAGTACGAGCCGGGTCGTAGTCTACCGTCGCGAGCGCGTTCGCGAGATTCACGTGCGTGTGCTTGACGCCCGGCAGTGCGGCGAGAGCCTTCTCCAGCGTCTGGGGGCAGTGTGGACAGGTCATGCCGCCAATCGAAAGCTCCAAGTGCTCAAGGAGCCCCGAAGCAACTCGCCTCGCGCCCTGATCAGGCATTGCGGCCACCGGCTCGCTCACGACCTCATCCACGTGCAGCTCCCGTTCTCCTGCGCGCCGGAACGGCCTCTACGATCAGCATCGGCGCACGGACGCTGCGCGATGTATTCTCGATCACCGCGCGAAGGGTACCGATGGGCAGCGGTCAGGCCAGCCGTGGCAAGTACCTATCGCCGGTCGTAGTGCGCGAGGATTTTGCGAATTCGCCGCGCGGACGGCTCGGATGCCGCACCTAACCTGGGCGGGGGCTTCGCTGGAATAGCTCGCGCTCGATGCCATTGGTACGCTGCGGTGCCCGCACCGCACGGGGGCGCGCTGCGGCGCTGGGGCGGGCGGCCTCGAGCACGATCGACGGGTGGGGCAGAACTCGCGCGCGGGGAAGCTGGTTCCTTGCCGGCACCGCGGACTCACCCGGCGCCTCGGGGCAGGGCGAAATCCGTCTCGCAACGGTATACGGGAGCTTTTCGGCCGATGTGGTCAGGTTGCCGTCGTAGGCACTGTCCACGATGGTTGCCGCAACGGCATTGAGTATAAAGGGCAAAACGCAGCTGCGCCGCGTGCGATATACAGCTTGTTTTTCAGTTTTGTCCAGGAGCGTGTGACATGCACCACTTAAAAGTGGGTATCGCTGCGGTGATGATCTCGACGGCGCTCTCGCTCTCTACGCTGTCCGCCAGGGCGACCGTGCCGACTCCGGCGGCCGTGGCCGCGGCCAAGACACCCGCCCAACACGAAGCGCTCGCGAAGGAATACGACGCGGAGGCGAACTCGCTCGAGGCGATGGCGGCAAGACACGAGAGTCTTGCCAAGACTTACGCAGCCCCGGGCGGCAAGCCCTGGGAGATCGCGCAGGCCCGCCACTGCAGGAGTGCCGCCGCCGAGCTCAGGGCCGCGGCCAAGGAGTTGCGCGAGCTCGCGGTGGCCCAGGAGAAGGCCGCCACGGCCGGTCGTTGAGTAGAACCGGCAGGCGCGGGCGGATGCCGTGCCAAGACGACGTCGCGATCGGACCGCAACTCAAAAGCGGTGACGACCCATGAGTGGCCTGATTTCCTTTCTGATTTTTGCCGGACTGTTCTTTGTCATGATGCGCTTCGGGTGCGGCGCGCACTCCAGTCACGGCGGTCACGGCGGGGATGGCGGACACGAGGGCGCTCGAAGCGGCTCGGCGCCGGGCACCCTCGGAGCGAGCGTGGATCCGGTCTGCGGAATGCGCGTCGAGGCCGGCATGGGCTACGCCAAGATGCACCGCGGAGCGTTGTACCGGTTCTGCTCGCGCAATTGCCTCGAGAAATTCGAGGCCAGCCCCGACAAGTACCCCAAGTCCGCGCAGGCGTCCTCCTCCATGGGGCCCGATCACCCGGAGCACGGATCATGACCACCGGCATCTCGCTCAGGGCCGCGGGGCTCGCAACCAGCCTCTTTCTTGCGATCACGTTCAGCCTTTGCGTTGCCTTCGACCTCCTGTTTCCCGCGCACGCAATGTATCAGGGCTGGATCGCGCTGCTGCCCGGATTCCACTGGCTCAGCTGGCACAGCTATCTCCTGGGGCTCATCGAGAGCTACGGCTACGGCTGGTTCATCGCGCTCATCTGGGTCCCGCTCTACAACGTCTTCCTGCTCGGCGTGCGGCGTCCGGGTTGACCATCGATCTCAGAGGGCCGCGATTATGAACCTGCACATCGCGCACTCGGGTGCCTGGGCGCTTGCGATCATCATGATCGTGGTCGCCTCGTGGCTTTTCTACCGCTATTTCGCGCCCAAGGGCTGGCACGAGTGGGCGGGGGCCGGTCTCGTGCAGGCGTTTCTCATCGCACTGTACGCCGAGATGTACGGCTTTCCGCTCACGATTTACCTGCTGGTCCGTTTTTTCGGTCTGGACCGCAACCACCTCAACGCCAATCTCTGGTCGATGCTGCTCGGCATGGGCGAGACCGGCATGATGATCTCGATGCTGGTCGGATACGTTCTGCTCTTCATCGGCATCGGCCTCTTCATCGAGGGGTGGCGGGAACTCTATCGGGCGCATGAGGAGAAGCGGCTTGCGACGGAGGGTCTCTACGGGCTCATCCGGCATCCCCAGTACTCGGGGCTCTTCATCGGTCTATTCGGCGAAGGTGTGGTGCACTGGCCCACGGTCTTCTCCGTGACGCTGTATCCCATCATTATCGTCGCCTACACCCTGCTCGCCCGCCGGGAAGAGCGGCAAATGCTCGCTCAGTTCGGGGACGCGTACCACCGCTACCGTGAGCGCGTGCCGATGTTCTTCCCGGGCTGGCATCAGTGGCGGCGCTTGGTCGAAAGCATCACGCTGTGACAGGTCATACCGTTCCAGCCAGGAGAAACTCATGAAAAAGAACCTCCCCGCTCTCTTGATGGGCGCCACCCTGGTGGCATTGTCGGTTCCGGTGTTGAATGCCGCGACCCCTCCAGCGGCGGCACCCGCGGCTCAAGGTCCGGCCCCGGCGCACATCTCCGCGAAAGAAATGGCGCAGATGCAAGCCCGCATGCGTCTCATGCGCGAGCAGATGATGCGTATCCACGAGGCGAAGAGCCCGGCGGTGCGCGAGCGACTCCTGCGCGAGCACATGCAGACCATGCTCGAGCAGATGCGGGCGATGCGCGCCATGCAGGGCGAGACGATGTGCGCCATGATGGGCCGGGGAATGATGAGCGGCGGGATGATGGGAGGCGCGCATGAAGGAATGATGGGTGGCGGGAAGACGGGTCCGGGGACGGCTGGCGCCGCACGGAGTGCGATGTCCCCACAGTGCATGCAAAGCCGCCTCGAGATGATGCAGATGATGATGGAACAGATGATGGGCCAGATGCAGGCGATGCAAGGGATGGGCTCGCGAGGCTCACACAAGTGATCCGAGCGCGGCGTGGGGTGGGGGTGGCAGGATGGTCGAGCGCGCGCAAACAGGCTCTCCGACGCGCGTAGATCAGGATCAGCTGCCGACCACATCGGGCATCCCCGCTGACCGCCCGCGCTTCCGGGAAGAATGAGGTCTGATACGGGGCGCCGTTATGGCTGAGCGGGGCAGCATCATAGCGGCGCCCCGCTTGCGGGCGTTCGCCGGGCTGGCCTGGCTCTACTGGCCGCTCTTTTCGGTCGGGTTGGGCTACGGAGCGGTGCTGCCGATTCTCCCGGGGTTTCTCGCGCGCGTCCCTGGAGCCGCAGCACAGCGCGGCGTGTCTCTTCACGCGGGGATGTTGACCGGGCTCTACATCGGCGCGTTCGTGATTGCCGCGCCCGTCTGGGGCCAGGTGACCGATCGTCGCGGCCCGCGCTTCGTCATGGGGGCGGGCCTTCTCGGCTACGTCTGTGCCACGGTGTGGTTTGGGCTTGCGGCTTCGCTCGGCGCGATGTACGCGGCGCGTTTTGTCGCAGGCGCGTTCGCCGCCGGCCTCGTGCCGGCCACCTCGGCGCTGATTGCCGAGCGCTACCGCAACGAGGCGCGTGTGCAGGGCTTGGCGTGGATGAGCGCCGCGTCCAGCGTTGGTTTTTTATTCGGACCGGCGCTGACGGGCTGGACCCACGGCATTCTCGATCTCATGCGGCTGAGCCCGGCCAATCCCCTGCACCTGACGGCCGTGCCCATATGGACGACCTGCGCGATCGCTCTGGCCGCAGCCCTGGGCCTGATTCGGGGCGTACCGCCCGCGCTGGGTCAGTCCAGCGCCGATCGGGCCGCGCCGGCAACCGGCGGCTCCACGGTGCCGCCCCGGCGCGGAAATCTCCTGCTCAGCGGACTCGGTGCGTTCGGTCTCGGGGCATTCGAGGTTGGACTCGCGCTGCAGAGCCGGCGCGTATGGGCGCTCTCCCCGAGCGAGCTCGGCTCCCTCTACGTCGTGTGCAGCGCCGTGATGTTGGCCATTCAATTCGCGGCGTACGCGCCGCTGCACCGCCGCGTGCGGGCGAAGCGATTGATCGTCGGCGGCTTCGCCATGATGGCGGCTGGCCTTGCGCTCCTGCCCGCAACGGTCTTCTATGCCTGGATCGCCAGCCTGGTCGGGCTCATCGCCCTCGGCTCCGGGGTGTCGCTGCTGACATTGACCGTGGCGGCCGCGGATGCGGCGGGCGCGAACGTAGGTTCGGCCATCGGCATTCAGAATGCGGCCAGCAACCTCGGCCAGGCGGCGGGCTTGGTGGCCGCGGGTGTGCTCTTCAGTGAGTTGCCTGTGGACCCGTTTTGGGTCGTGGCCGCGGTGATGCTCGCCAGCGCCGTCGCATCCGTCTGGTACGAACCGCGGCCTGCGGGGGTATCGGCTCCAAGCGCCCGCTGGGCTGGCATTCGCAAGCAGTGAACCGTCGGGCGCCGAGCGGACGCCGAGGCGTGACGGTGACCGTTGCATCACGACAGGCGGAGATTCAGGCTTCCAGCAATGGCCTCTTCTTGCGCCTGAGGTCAATGCTTTCACTGCCTTTGGCACGAGTCCGTGACTGGCCGGTTCGGCCCGCGGGCGAGCGGTGCATCCTCAGTGTTCCGAGGTTACTCGTCGGGCATGCTTTGACGGTCCGGCGCCAGCGCCGCTCGCAGGCTCTCTTTGGCGCGCCGAATGCGCATCTCCACTGCCTTGGGCGTTAGTGCGAGCTGCTCTGCTGCCTGGCGGTGGGTGAGACCAGAAACCAGAACGAGCAGCAGCGGTTCCTTGTACCGGCGCGGTAGCTCGGCGATCGCCTGATCGAGGCGCCGCAGATGCGCAGCTTCAGCCGATCCCAGCTCCGGATACGATGCTTGCGCAGCCCACAGCGGCTCGGCGGCGGAGTGCGCATGGAACAGCTGAAGCAGCCGTCGGCGTACGGCGTGACGTCGGGCGTGATCGCGGCATTTGTTGAGCGCTATGGTCCGCAACCACGGGGTCAGCCCTTGTCGCACGTCAAACTGGCGCATCCCCTGCCACGCGGCCACGAACGTGTCCTGCAAGATGTCATAGGCTTCATCCGCATCGCCGACATACCGGCGGACAAACTGGTATGTGGAGGTCTTGTGCCGTCGCACGATCTCGCTGAAAGCGGCGCGGTCTCCATCCCGAGCGGCGCGCGCGAGCGGGCGGTCAGGATCCTCTCGATCCTGCGTCACGGCGCGCTCGAATCGAGTGCCTTCGCGATCGCGTGATCGTAGGTTTGCGCCTGCCGAGGCGTGAGTACGGAGCGCATCGCCATGACGTGCTGGACCGTCGCCACCTGAAGAGCAGTCATGGCTGCGGAAAACTGGTTGATGGCCTGTGCGGCCTTCGGTCCGTAGCGGTGTTCCGCGAGGAGGGCCGTGGCGAGCGCGCGGTTTGCCGAACGCTCCTCTCCCTCGAGAACGTTCCGCCGCGCCGCATAAGCCGCTTCCAGCATGGCCAATTGCTGCCGCTGCGCCGGGGTCAGATCGAGCTGTCGGTGGAGCACTCTGTTGAGGCTCACGGGTGAGCGCGGAGCGTGAGCCAACCCATATTGAACGCCGAGCCAGCCGCCCACCGCGGCGGTGAGCGCGCTCAAAAGGATAGCCACAAGCACCACACGTATGCTGCCGATCACGGTCTGCCTCCATCGAGCAAGGTCGAGGCGGTGAGCGGCGCCCGCGGCGAGAGAACATTGAGTTCGGCGGCTCGATGCGCGCGATATCCGCAATAGCACCCGGTGGCGGCGCTCACCCCGAAGGCGAGCGCGATCAAGATTCCCTCAATAGCCATGAGCCGTGCGCGGCCTGCTTTCGCCCTCGCATGCTCGTCAAGGCGTGCCCAGACATCCGCCTCGAGCCGATCGAGTGAGCGATCGGCCCCGCCTGCCTCGAGCTTTTGAATCTCTCGTTCGATCATCGCCCGACCTCCCATTGTGGTCGATTTAAATCTATACGCAGCTCGCCCGGCAATCCCTCTGCAAATTTCCGGGGCGTTGGGGGTCACAGAGGGATTTCCGTTTGACGTGCGTATTAGCACGAGTACCCGCATTGCTCCATCTAATCTGGCGTGAACATTTGAAAGCGCTCTTGCCAATCGAATGTGTGTTCAGGCCCGCACCAGCGGTGGCCTCATGATGTCGATGGTCCGGTGGGTGCGCCTCTCGGGGGTTCTGCTGTTCGCACTGGCCTCGGGCTGCGCGCAGTTCGTGCCACGGCCGCTGTCCGCGCAGCGGTCCGTTGCGGCCTTCCGCGCCCGCTCTCTTCAGAATCCGCGCCTTCGCGCCTTCCTCGCGGCCAATCACGTTCCGCCTCCCGGACCGGGAGGCCGCTGGGGACTGAAGGCGCTCACTTTGACAGCCATTTATTACCAGCCGGCGCTCGCCGAGGCGCGCGCGCGGCTGCTCATGGCGCAGGCGGCGCAGATTACCGCCGCGGAGCGCCCCAATCCGTCGCTCGCGGTCGGACCGGGGTATGACCGCGGCGTTGCGGCGGTGCCCAGTCCCTGGATCGTTCCGATCGCGCTCGACTGGCCGCTCGAGACCGCGGGACGGCGCGGCGATCGCATGGCGCTCGCCTTGCACGAGGCCGCGATGGGGCGCTGGGATCTGATCGGCACGGTGTGGCGAGTGCGCAGCCGCCTGCGTACAGGGTTGCTGCGCCTCTTTGCGGCCCGCCGGACCGCGCGGCTTCTCGCTCGCGAAACCGCTGCGCTTAAGCGAATTCTCACGCTTCTGCAAGGGCAACTGGCTGCCGGCAACGTTTCGAGCTTTGAAGTGACCCAGGCCCGCATCGCACTCGACAAGGCTGTCCTCGCGCGCCAAGCCGCCGCGGGTCAAGTTCGGCGGGCGCGCATCGCGCTGGCTGGCGCGCTCGGGGTGACGCCTCGAGCGCTCTCGGGGGTAAGGCTCTCGTTCGCGCAGTTCAACGAATTTCCGCGTCAGCTCACGCGACCCCAGGTGCGTCGGCAAGCGCTCATCGATCGCGCCGACGTGCGCGCCGCCCTCGAGCAATACGCGGCCAGCCAATCCGCCCTGCAACTGCAGATCGCCCGGCAATGGCCGGATATCGATCTCGGTCCCGGCTTCACCTGGAATGGACAGCTGGCGGGAGACAGTGAGTGGCAGCTGGGGCTGCGACTGACGCTGCCCGTCCTGAATCACAATCAAGGCCCCATCGCCGAGGCCCGCGCGCGCCGCCGATGGGCCGCGGCGCACTTCCTCGCCGTGCAAGCGGCAGCGATCAACGAGATCGACGGGACCCTTGCCGCCTATCGATCCTCGCTGACGCAGCAGGCCACCGCAGAGTCGCTCCTGCGGGCGCTCGAGCAGCGCTTGCGGGCCGTTCGATCTCAGGTGGCCTCCGGTGAATCGCCGCCGCTTGATCTCAGCACTGCCGAGGTCGCCTTCGATTCCGGCGCCCGGGATGCACTCAACGCGCACGTCCACGCCCAGATGGCACTGGGACGCCTCGAGGCCGCCCTCCAGAGTCCGCTGACGCTTGCCCCTTCAACCCTGCAGGCCGTTCAAGCTACGAAATCCCGAGTCAACGAATGAAAGTCAGAATCCTGATCGGAGTGATCCTTGCCGGGCTCGGCGTGATACTCGCCCTGTACGCCTTCCTCGGAACGCACCAAAATGCGCAGAGCGCCCGCGAACCTTCCGCGAAGGCCGTCATTCGGGTTCAAGTCGGGGTGCTCGAGCGCAAGACATTGCATCGCTACGTGACTGGGTACGGCGTCGTGGAGCCGGCGCCGGCAACGCCGCGAGGACCTGCAGCGGAGGCGGCCGTTGCCGCACCGATCAACGGCGTGGTGACTCGAGTGCTCGTTGCCGCCGGTGAGCGTGTGCACCGCGGAGAACTGCTGGTTGAACTGAATTCAGACGCCATGACCGAGCGTTATGCGGCCGCAGAGGCGCGCCGGCAGCGCCGGCTTTATGCCCAGCACAACACCTCCCTCAAGGCGCTGCAGCAGGCCGAAGCGACTCTCGCGCTGCTTCGCATCCGCGCGCACCTCACGGGAACCGTCGTGCGCGTCAAGATCAGGCCGGGCGCGGCGGTGAACACGAACACGGTGCTTGCCGAAATCATTGATCTTCGCCGGCTCGTCGTGCGGACGGAGATTCCCGCCGCCGAGGCGAGCGCGCTCAAGCTTGACCAGCCCGTTCAGCTTGAGGGAGATGCGCCTGTCATCACTCGTGTCGGCTATATCAGCCCCACAGTGGATCCAAGCGATGGGGCGGTGAGCGTCTGGGCGGCCCTGCCGGCGGCGAGCCACCTCCGACCAGGTGGATATGTCGGGGTGCGGATCGTTACCGCGACGCACCGAGAGGTCCTCGCCGCGCCGACCGCGAGTGTGATTACGGGCGTTTCCGGGCGCAGCGTGCTCTCGATCGTGCGCGGCGAGGAGGCGATTCGCGTACCCGTGCGCACGGGCCTGCGCGAAAGAGGCTGGGTCGAAGTGTCCGGCCCGGATCTCAGAGCGGGCATACGCATCGTCACGATCGGTGCCTATGGTCTTCCCGACCGTGTCCCCATCGAGATTGAGCCGGCGTCGGCTGATTCCGCCGTGACGGGGCGTGCGCCAGGCGCTGCTACTCCATGAGCGCGGCGCCGTCACGCCTCGGCCGCTTCACTACGCGGCATGCCCTCGCGATCACCTTCATCGCGGCGGTGCTGTGTCTCGCCGGAGTCTTTGCGGCGTTGAAGGTTCCCTCTTCCGTATTTCCGGTGACCGCCTTCCCGCGGATCGTTGTCGGGGTGGGCAACGGCATCATGCCTCCGGACCAGATGATGGCGACCATCACCCGGCCCATCGAGGAGTCGCTGAAGAGCATCCCGGGGGAGCGCTCGGTCATCTCTACCACGACGCGCGGCTCGGCGATTATCAATGTGGAGTTTCCGTGGGGCACGGATATGCACCGGGCGGAACTCTACGTGCTCGGCCGTCTCGCCGAGATCCGCGGGGAACTGCCGGCGGGGACCACGACCAATGTACGGCGAGTGGGTTTTACCCTGAGCTATCCGATCATCGGCATCAGCCTGAGCTCGGATAGCCGCACCCTGCGGGACCTGTGGAACACCGCTACCTATACCATCAAGCCGCTTTTCCTGCAGATTCCGGGGGTCTCACGCGTCGAGATCTTGGGTGGCCACGTGCCCGAGTACCACGTGCTCGTGAATCCGCGGAAGCTGCAGGCGGCGCATCTGTCGCTCGAAGAGGTCACCGCTGCGCTCAGGAAGAGCAATCTGATTGCCTCGGCGGGGCTCCTGGTGCGCAACTACCGGCTGTATCTCACGACGGTGGACGGTCGGGTGCATTCGATCGGCAACATCGAGCACATCGTCATTGCGGACCATGAGGGGCACCCCATCCGCGTTCAGGACGTCGCCCGGGTCGTGCGCGCGCCGGCCCCTGCCTATACCAGCATGACAGCTGACGGGCATCGTGCCGTGCTGCTTCAGATCGAGAGTCACTCGAACGCCAGTGTTCTCGCCATCGCCTCGGCGCTGAAGCGTGCGCTGCGGCAACTCCATGGCGAGCTGCCGCCGGATGAGCACCTCGCCTTCTTCTACGACCAATCGAGCTTTGTCCGGGCGTCCATCAGCAACGTCTGGGATGCGGTTCTCTTTGGGCTCGCGCTCTCGGTGCTCATCCTCTACCTGTTCCTCAGGAACTGGGGCAGTGTCTGGACCGCCGTCGTCACCATTCCCATCTCGGTGCTCATCACCTTTGTCGCGATGCAGCTCAGCGGCATGAGCTTCAATATGATGACCCTCGGCGGCATTGCCGCCTCGATCGGTCTCATCATCGACAATGCCATCGTGGTCGTCGAGGCCATGTGCCACAGCATCGCCCGGGGCGGACCACGACTCGAAGGGATCTATCACGGATTGGGCGAGGTGCTGACGGCCCTCGTCGGCTCGACGCTGACGCCAGTGGTCGTCTTCCTGCCGCTCGTCTTCCTCACCGGCATTGCGGGGGTGTTTTTCCGAGCGCTTGGACTCTCGATGGTGGTCGCGCTCCTGGTTTCCCTGCTCCTGGCGTTGACGTTGACCCCATCGCTTGCCGCTTGGTTGATCCGGGGGCGCACGCCGTCCGAGGAGGGGGGGCGCGTCCTTAAGCGCATCCTGCGCCTCTACGACCGCTCGGCTCGATGGGCGCTGAAGCATGCGGGGGTGACGGTGCTCTCCTGCGGCTTGATTCTCATGGGCGCCATCTTCGTGTACCGTCAGCTCGAGACCGGGTTCCTGCCGAACTTCGATGAGGGCGGATTCAATATCGATTTCACGGCGCTACCCGGCACCAGCCTCGCGGAGACTTCGCGGGTGCTCGATCAGGCCGAGCGGATCATCCGGGAAAACCCAGACGTCGCGGGCTATTCCCGCCAGCTCGGCGCGCAGCTTGGGCCATACCTCAACGAACCCTACAAGGGCAGCTATCTGATCAAGCTCAAGGCGGACCGCCGCCACACGACGGACGAGGTCATGGCCGAAATCCGCCACCAGCTCGACCGGCGCTTCCCGATGGTGCGTTGGGACATCAAGGGGTTTCTCACCGATGTGGTGGGCGATTTGCAGCTCGCTCCCTATCCGGTCGAGGTGCAGCTTTTCTCCCCCGATCTCGCGTGGCTCAAGAAGACCGCGCCCCGGGTGCAAGCACAGCTTGAGAAAATTCCAGGATTGGTCGATACGTTCGATGGACTGACGGTGATCGGACCGGAGATCGATCTTCGGGTGCGTCGCGCGCGGGCGGCGCATTTCGGGCTGACCACCCAGGATATCGCCTCCGCCGTCGACAATGCACTCCTTGGGAAGGTCTCCTCCTACGTGCTCGAGGGTGATCGGGTGGTCGGCATACGCGTGCTGGAGGATCCGCGCAGCGTCGCGCGGCTCTCCGCGCTGCGCAACCTGCCGTTGCGCACGCCCACCGGAGCGATCGTTCGGCTGGAACAGGTTGCAACGGTCGGGGAGCGACCAAACCAAGTCGAGTTGAATCGGGACAATCTGCGCCAGGACGACATCGTGTTCGCGCGACTCGAGGGGACAGACCTCGGCACCGCGATGCGGCAGGTGCGGGCCGCCCTGAGCCGCGACCAATGGCTGCCTCCAGGTGCGGTGCGCTATGCCGGACAGTATCGGCTCCAGCAACAGTCTTTCGCGAACCTTTTGGTTGTCCTTCTGTCGGCAATCCTGCTGGTGTTCACGGTTCTTCTCGTGGAGTTTCGCTCGTTCTACGAGCCGATCGCGATCGTCGTCGGCGCGGTGCTCGCGCTCTTTGGCGCCATGCTTGGACTCTGGTTCGCGGGGATTACCCTGAACATCGTGTCCTATCTCGGCGCGATCATTGGTGTCGGCATCGTGGCCAAGAACGGAATCCTGGTACTCGATCAAGCCCAGCAGCTCAGAGCCCAGGGCACCGAGCTCACCGAGGCATTGATCCAAGCAGGCCATCGCAGATTGCGGCCGGTGCTGATGACTTCGCTGGCGGCGGCGCTCGGCATGCTGCCGCTCGCCTACGGGGCAGGGGCGGGGGCCCAGATGCTGCAGCCGCTCGGCATCGCGGTCATGGGTGCGTTATTCCTCTCGGTGCCGCTGTCGCTCATCGCGACACCGGTTCTCTACTATCTGATGGTGGCGTCGCATCGACGATACTTCGGCCCACAGGGATCGTGAGTTCAGCCTCGATTGTGTCCCAATCCGCGGGCGCAGGATTTCAGCCTTGTTTCGGCGCTTTGCCTCGGGGTACTGCCTACCCCGCGCAGCACGACAGCTGTTTCACGTCCTTCGAGAAGGTTTGTGCGACGAGCTTCAGGCCCTCGATCATCGTGAGGTAGGGGAACAGCTGATCGGCGAGATCTTGTACCGTCATCTTGGCGCGGATCGCGAGGGCCGCGGATTGGATCAGCTCACCGGCCTCGGACGCCACCGCCTGCATGCCGATGATGCGGCCGCTGGCGGTTTCGGTGACGAGCTTGATGAAGCCTCGTGTGTCGAAGTTCGCGAGCGCCCGCGGGACGTTGTCCAGGGTGAGCAGACGACTGTCGGTCTCGATGCCGTCGTGATGCGCCTCCTGCTCGCTGTAACCCACCGTGGCCACCTGCGGGTCGGTGAATATGACCGCGGGCAGGGCGATGAGATCGAGCGTCGCGCTGCCGCCGGTCATGTTGGTGGCGGCGCGGGTGCCGGCCGCGGCCGCGACGTAGACGAAACGGGGTTGATCGGTACAGTCGCCGGCCGCGAAGATGTCGGGTGCGCTGGTGTGCATGCTCGGGTCGACGACGATGGCCCCCTGCTGATTGACGGCGACGCCGGCTGACTCGAGCTCGAGACTTCGCGTATTGGGAGAGCGACCGGTGGCGACGAGGAGGCGGTCGGACCGCACCTCACCGGTCGATGTTGCAAGCACGAACTCCCCATCCCGATGCACGATGCGGCTCGCTTGCGTGTGATTGAGCACCTGGATGGTCTCGGCGCGGAACGCTGCCGTGAGCGCCTCGCCGATCGCCGGGTCCTCGCGAAACAGGAGTGTGCGGCGCGCCAGGATTGTGACGCGGCTGCCGAGGCGGGCGAAGGCTTGCGCGAGCTCGACGGCGACGGCTGACGAGCCGATCACGGCGAGGCGCTGCGGAATGGTCTCGTTCGCGAGCGCTTCGGTCGATGTCCAGTAGGGCGTGTCCGCAAGCCCCGGGATCGGCGGCAGGGCTGGCCTGGCGCCGCTGGCGATCAGGCAACGATCGAAGGGCACTGCGCGCTCGCCGCCTTCCTTCAGCCGCACCGTGAGGGTGTGGCCGTCTCGAAAGCGGGCATCCCCGCGCAGCACGGCGATGCCCGGATTGCTCTTGAGAATGCTCTCGTACTTGGCGTGACGCAGCTCATCGACGCGCGCCTGCTGCTGCGCGAGCAATCGCTCGCGCAGGATCGCGGGCGGCGTGGGCGGCAGGCCGGCATCGAAGGGACTTTCGCGGCGCAGGTGGGCGATGTGCGCGGCGCGGATCATGATCTTGGAGGGAACGCAGCCGACGTTGACGCAGGTGCCGCCGATGGTGCTGCGCTCGATGAGCGTGACGCGTGCGCCGCGCTCGATGGCTTTCAGCGCCCCCGCCATCGCCGCCCCGCCGCTGCCGATGACGGCGATGTGCAGCCGGTCGTCACCTTGACCGGTCTTTTTTCCTACAGCCGTTCGGCTGGGCATGCCTTCGAGCGCTCCGTTGCTGGCCGCAGATACTGGCGCCTGGGCGAGCGTCGCATCATAGCCGAGTCGGGCCACCGCAGCGATCAGGACGTCGGCTGACACACTGGGCGCGGTGGCCAGCCGGGCACCGCCTTCGGCATAGGACACCTCAGCCGAGTGCACGCCCGGCACGCGCTGCAGCGCTTCTTCGATGTGGGTGGCGCACGACTCACAGGTCATTCCGGTAATGTTCAGTCGTGTCACGCGTGCTTCCTGTTCAATTCCATCGGGTTGGGCTCTCGCCTCAGCTCTCAGCCGGGTTGACGCGGCGACGCGCAGTCCTGTGCCGTGCAGTGCTGTCCCGGTGGTGTTACCAGATCCCACACCGACACTACGAACATGAAGGCGAGGCCCACGTACAGCAGTGCAGCGGTCCGGATATGGGCGAGGCGCATCAGCAGAGCGGCGGACAGCACCAGGAGCGGACCGATCAGGCCGAGCACGAGGCGGTGCATCTGGCGATGACTGCGCCAGCTCACGGCGTTGGCGACCAGGGCCAGGAGGGCGAAGAGAGGGATCAGCTTGGTGATGAACAGCCCCTCCCAGCGCGTGAGGAAGCCAAGCCCGACGGCCGCGCCGAGGCTCGCGAGTGCGGGGAAACAGGAGGCACACCCCATCGCGGAGACGAAGGTGCCGAGGAAGCCGGCTTTATCGGCAATGCGTGCCGTGAGCGCCATAGGAGATCCTCCGCGTTATGGCTCGACGGTCGAGGGGTAGCCCGCGTCCCGGGTCGCCTTCGTCAGGGCCGCTGCAGTGGTCTTGCGGTCATTGAAGGTGACCACGGCGTCCTTCTTCGCAAGACTGACCGCAATCTTGCTGACGCCGGGGACCTTCGAAAGCGCTTCCTTCACCGTCACCGGACACATCGCGCAGTGCATGCTGGGAATGGACAGCGTGACGGTGCGGGTGGCCGCCCACACCGGAGCGGCAACGGCGGCGAGCGCGGCAAAAGCAATCAGTTTTCTCATGGCGAACTCCTCAGAGTCAGTAAAAGAGCGGTGCAACATACGGAAACCCAAACGCAATCAGCACCAATACGGCGACGCACCAGAAGATCACCTTGTAGGTCGTCCGCACCTGCGAAATGGCGCAGACCTCTCCGCGCTCGCAGCGCTCTCGAGGGCGAGGGCGGAAGAGCTGCCGCCAGGCGAAGAACATCGCCACGAGCGCGGCGGCGAGAAAGAGGGGGCGATACGGCTCTAGCAGGGTGAGGTTGCCGATCCACGCTCCGCTGAAGCCCAGCAGCACCAGGACGAGCGGTCCCAAGCAGCAGGTGGAGGCGAGAATAGCGGCGAACGCGCCCAGGGCCAGAGTGCCTTTCTCGATCGTGCCTTTCCGGGCGGAGGTCTCCTGCGACATGCACCACCTATCGCGGTCTGCGAGATGGGCGTACCTTAAAGCCGTACCTGACTACGGAGTCAATATGCCTGGGACTTACCCCATCGGGAGGCTGGCGAAAGCCGCCGGAGTCCATGTGGAGACCGTCCGCTACTACCAGCGCCGCGGCTTGCTCGCGGAGCCGCCGCAGCCGCCGGGCGGGATTCGCCGCTACGGTGAAACCCATGTCCGGCGGCTACGGTTCATCAAGCAGGCCCAGGCACTCGGCTTCAGTCTCGATGAGGTGCGGAATCTCCTCGCGCTCGAGGATGGTCAGCACTGCGGTGAAGCGGAACGGATCGCTGCCCTAAAACTGGCCAGGGTTCGAGAGCGCATGCGGCAATTGAGGCGAGTCGAGCGTGCGCTCGCCACGCTGGTCGATCAGTGCCAGTGCAATGTAGGGAAATTGCGCTGCCCGCTCATTGCCGCGCTGGGAGGTGAGCGGTTGTTCCCCCCCTCTGGAAGGTGAATGGATGACATGGCGATGGCGCCGGCGATTGCCAAAGCCGTCTTGGCGGGAATCGCGGGGGAATAAGGATGCAGCCTGCGCGTACTATGCGGGTTGCGACGGACTCGAGCGCTGCTTCGTCCGAGGAGATCCGGGTCGCGGTTGCATGGACCGGACTGCGGCCCGATAAATGGCGCGCCGACAACGCGTCAACCTCCCCGAGCGACGAACAACGCCGCGTAGAGACGGCGCTGACGGCGGCCGGCGTCGGCTTCCTCCTGCTGGGGCTGGCGCTCCATGTCTGGCTCATCGGAAGCATCCGGGCGGCTATCGCCGAAGGCGTCGGACGGATCGTTCCATGGCCGGCCGTGGCGGCCTATGGGGCAGTCATCATCCTGGGCGCACGCCATGTCGTCGTGATGGCCTGATATGCCCTGCGGTGCGTGCGGGCGGAACCTATTGATGACTGCTGTTGTCTTGCGTCAGATCGTCTGGAAAGCGAGGACCGGACGATCTCGTTTTTTGTGCTGTGCCCCTATTTACTTTGATCGGCGCGAGGGGTACCTTCCGCGCCGTCTTTACTTGAGACCATGAGGTTTTCCCCAGTTGGACAGTAGCTGTACGAGTGGTGACGGGGGTCGCGCACGCCGCGATGCACTGCGCTCGGCAGGACTCGCCCTGGGGACCTTGACCACGACCGCCCGCTGAAGCGCAGGGCGCCGTGCGCCGAGGTCCCTCGGCGCTGATCTCCTCGTCACCATCCGTTTCTCTATCAGGCAACGCACCCCGGTTATCGGGGTGTGCGTATATCTAGGCCGATGCCGTTCATGAGGGGGCGGAGCGGCCGGCTGTGGCCCGTTCCTGGAGCGGGTCCTTGCACGAGCGCCGCAGGCACTCGAGGGTGGTGAATCATGATTGCAAGGCGCGTCTTCAGATTTCCGGTACATGCCCCTGCGGCGCGGGTCGAGCGCAACACGTTCATTGCGCCGATGGGCCGCTCCGACCCAGCAGCCGTTGCGGGGAACTGGCACCTCAATCCGACCTCCGGCCGCATCGAGCTGTCCTGGCACACCGCTTCGGCGCGCCGTGCACCTGCAGCCACCGTGGAGCCTCCCAGTTCGCACAGGCGCAATCGCCCACGGCGTACGTCCTCGCTCTGGCGTCGAGCGACGATGGCGAATCGACAGCAGGTGTACGGAGCGCGCGCATGAACAGCCGGGTCGAACTCCGGGAGTTTCGCCCCTGTGCCGACTGCCCGCCGATTCCGGAGGGGCTGCGGCACCGGCTGCGCGACCGGCTGCATCTGGCCGAGCTGCATCGTAATGCAACCAATTGGCGTGGTCGGCTGGTGCTCGCCCTTGCGCTGCTCGGGCCGGGGGTGCTGGTCATGCTCGGTGACAACGACGCCGGCGGCGTGATCACCTATGTGCAGACCGGCGCCACTTACGGCCTCGGATTGTTTCTACCCCTGATGATCCTGCTGGGGGCGGTGGCGTACGTGGTGCAAGAGATGACGGTGCGCCTCGGCGCGGTCACCCGGCGTGGCCACGCCGAGCTCATCTGGAAGCGCTATGGACCGTTCTGGGGGTGGTTCTCGCTCATCGACCTGATCGTCGCCAACGTCCTCACCCTGATGACCGAGTTCATCGGGATCCGCCTCGGCGGACAGGCACTGGGCCTCTCGACGTGGCTCACGGTGCCGGCGGCCCTGGTGTTCGTCACCGTGGTGCTGGTGTTCCTGCGCTACTGGACCTGGGAGCGCATCTCACTCTTCGTGGCCGCGTTCAATCTCGTCTTCGTGCCCCTCGCGTTGCTCTCCCATCCGCATTGGCACGCAGCAGCGCTCGCCTTCGCCGGACACGGATGGGTCGTCCCCGGAGGGTTCCTGTCGGTGACGTTCCTCATTCTCATATCGGCCAACATCGGCACCACGATCGCGCCCTGGCAGCTGTTCTTCCAGCAGTCCTGCGTGGTGGACAAGGGCCTGCTCCCGCAGGACATCCGCGCGGGCCGGCGCGATCTGCTGCTGGGGGTGATTGGCATGGTGCTCGTGGCCATGGCGCTGATCGTGCTCGCGGCGCAAACCTTCGGCGGCGCTCCGAATGCTCAGCAACTCGACGCAGTGGCCATCCTGGCGGCAATCCACGCCAAACTGGGCGAGAGCATGATGGCGCTCTTCGCGCTCGGCTTGATGGAGGCGGGACTGATCGCCGCCATCGTCATCACCGCGAGCAGCGCCTGGGCCGTCGGGGAGGCGTTCGATATCGACCGCTCAATCAATGCGGCACCGCGCCAGGCACTGGGGTTCTACCTGCCGGCGGTCGTCGGCACGGCGATCGCAGCGGCACTGGTCATGATTCCAGGGCTCGATCTCGGGTTCCTCAACCTCAGCGTGCAGGTCATCGCCACCGTGTTCATGCCGGCCGCCATGCTGTTTCTCCTGCTGCTGCTCAACGACCGGGAGCTGATGGGCGAGCACGTCAATTCGCGGCGACGCAATGCGGTTTCGATCGCCATCATGGTGGGGTTGATCATCTGCAACGGTCTGTACGGGATTGTGACGCTCTTCCCGCATGCCTTCGGGGGATGACCCATGAAAGACCTCAGTGAATTTCAAGCCCATGAGATCCACAGGCTGATCAAGGAAGAGCGATGGGACAAACCGCTCGCGGAAGTGAAGCGGACCCGCCTGACCCCGGGACAGCAGATCGTGTTCTGGGGATTACGGATCTACGTGCTGGCGATGACGGTCGTGGTGGTCTGGGCGTTTCTGCACGGCGCGGCGGGATAAACCGCTGAATGTGCTCGGCATGCGCGGCTGCACGTGGTTGATCGTGCCGCGGGGGTATCTGATCATCGCGGCAGGACTTGGGCGCGTGCGGATCGGCAAGCTGGCGATGGTCCGTCATTGATGGCCAGCATTAATGAAGAGGGCATATGGTCCCGGTAGCTACACCAGACTTACGGCTGTGCGCGCGGTTGCGGCTGCGGATATGGGCCGCGATCGAGGGATTCGCGCTCTCCGCGCTGCCGCGCGGACCTCTGCGACGGCGGCTGCTCGCCCGGGTCGATCGCGGGTTCGAGCGAATTCAGCACAAACGGGGTCATGGGCATGGCCAAGGGGCGACGCACTCCGCGGACGACCCTCACGACAGAGACGGTTCCTGAGAGTGGGAAGCGGTCGGGTCGGGCAATTCCATCCTCGTGGAGTTGGCCGGCTATGTGGGGCTCCTCTCGTGGGACACGCACAGAGTCCCCCGCAGAGTGCCGCGCGGCTTGGGCTCAGAGCTGCGCCACTGACTCGGGCGCAATCTCGGCGGACGCGCGCGCATTCCTCGTCGGATTCAGCATAACCACGTTGCTTCAGAGCAGCACCGCCACGATATTCATGACGAACTCTTTTACGGCTGCGGGCTCGATTTTCAGCCCATTGAATTCGCAGGCTGATCGAGGAGCAGCGATGGGACGCACCGCGCGGAAGTGACGCGGTCCCGCCTGACCCCGGGACAGCAGATCGTATTCTGGGGATTGCGGGTCTACGTGATGGCGATGACCGTTGTGGTGGCTTGGGCCTTTCTGCACGGCGCGGCGGGATGAACCGCTGAACGTGCCCGGCATGCGCAGCCGCCGCTACGTTACGGCGGTCACGCATGCCGAATTCCTCACATCAGAAGAGCAGCCCGATACCGACACCGGTATAGTGCGAGAACCTGCCCAGATTGCCTTGAATTCTGACGCCTTCCTCGAGGTCTACCTCAAAGCTTGGCGTGATGAGGTATTGCACTCCGCCATCAGCGTCCGATCCCCATCCCTGGCCGTGACCCGTGTGTGACTGGCCGTAGACTTCGGCGTAGAACTGCAACCGCTGCGTCGATTGCCAAGTCACCACGAAATCCGGGTTGATGCTGAGGTAACGCTCGCCACCGGCTACGGACGGGGTGGTCTCGGACGTCACCCCGAGCATCAGCGAGGCGCCGAACGGGCCGCTTCTGCTGTAGCTGACGATCGCGTTTGCGGCGACTCCAAGGCCCGGGCTGCCAAACTCGCGGTCTCCGGAGGGCAAAGTTGCGAGCGCCTCCGCAGTCCACTGCCAATGCGCGGTGTAACCGAGTTCGTGCTTGACGCCGAGGCTTGGAGAAATATTTGACTGCGGCGCGTCGAGCGCCGTTCCCCTCGGCCGCCAAGCCGCAGCCCACGGACTGCTCGGTGCGCTCCAGGGCTGTAGGGGGGAGCGGCGTCGTAGGTCCGCGCCCTGGTGAGTGGCGATCCGGAGTGCCCGATGTCTCAAAAATGAGACAGCGGTCTCAGGGATAACGGCACGAATGCGCAAAAATTCCAAAAATAAGTCACCGGAATTCGCTCCGTGGCCCGATCGAACACATCAGCCGTACCGAAGCTCACGGCCGCCGCGCGCTGTCTCAGGGAACAGCTGAGCGCGAGCGGCATCCAAATCCTTCCCGCGGAAGAATGCCTGAAGGAGTTTGCGCTCGATGCGATTGATGCGACCGATCGAACTCGGCGGCGGGGCGAATCTTATATCAGCTGCCTCTGTCGGGATCTGGATGCGAGAGTGCGGTTTATCATTCTATGGACGACGACCAACGAGGCGTTTGAGGAGGCGATGTGGCGCGACCTCGTTGAGATCGCGCGAAAGCATGCTGTGCTGCGCACATAGCGCTCGCAGAGCGATTTGCTGGCGGGGCGAATTCGTTTCCGCTGCGTCGGGATTCGGAGCGGAGGGTGCATGGCGCGCAGCGACCACGGTGCGGCTGGATATGACTTTCTCGACCGGCACGCCGAAGTCATCGAGCGCCTTGTGCCGGCGGTACGAGCGGTGGCGTTCTTCGACACCCGAGGCAGACCCCTCAGAGGCCGCGGTCCGATACTGCTTTCGCAGGTTCGGCTGCAAGTGCGCTCCGTCCTGAAATCCACCGCCATCGGGTCGGGCCGCCGTCCTTTGAACGCGATTCTGCCGGTCACCGCTTCCGAGCGCGCGGCAGCATTCGTTCTGTACGCCGGGAGTGGAACTCGCGGCGCCCATCGCACGCCACCTCCCGCGGTCGGGGTGTGCCTGATCGTCTTTGACGTTGCAGCTGGGACGGATCCTCCGCCCCTGGAGACCCTGCAGGCGCAGCTCGAACCAGCGCTGGCCTGCGTCGGGGATCACCTCGCAAGGTACACGAACGGGACCGCACAAGCATCCTCTGCGGTCCAGGGGCTGCGTGACCTCGAGTGGTTGTTCGAGGTCACCGAGCCCGCCGCCCCGCGAGGGGGATCTCGGGACCCCTCTGATCGCGGTGAGCGACTGGCAAGATTGGTGGTCGCCTCGGTCGCGCATCTGGAATGCGTGCTGGGCGCGCTCGTGGTGCCGGAGAGGCACCTGCGGATTGTCCGCACAGCTGAAGCTGCCTATGGCACCGAGGATGTGCTCCGTCATCTCGAGCCCCCGGTCCTCAGCTGGGTTCAGAACAAGAACCGACCCATGGTGGTCAACAAGACGACGACCTGGAACCCGGGCACTGCGTCCCGGGAAGCGTCGCTGGCCGTGCGATTGCTTGCCGTGCCGGTGAACAGCAGTCACGCAAGCGGCCCCGCAGGCGCACTGATGCTGCTGCGCCCCGCGGATGCGCCCGAATTCACCCGAAGGCATCTGTCGCTGGTCAAGCACCTGGGCCGTCACGTGGGCCGTTGGCTCGAGGCGGACTTCGATGTCTTGACGGGCCTGCGCACCCGCGCGAGCGCGCAGAGCCAAGTGCTCTCCTGGGAACGGGTGACACCGCGCCCGCAAGGCCCGCACAGCGTCATCTTCCTCGGCATCGACCGTTTGGGCATCGTCAATGACACCAAGGGGTTCGATGCCGGAGATGCCCTCATGGTTCGCGTGGCCCAGCTTCTCGCGGGGCCGCATCTGCCGCCCGACGCCGTGGCGGCGCACATCTCAAGCGACAAATTTGCGCTCGTGCTGCCGCATATGGACGCCGGGGCCGCCGCCGACCTAGCCCGAGTGCTGCAGACGGCCGCGGCACAGCTGCCGCTCGACCGACCTGCGGCGGGCGACGAGCCGGTGTCCTTGAGCTGCGGTATCGCCTGTTTTACCGACGCCCGTGAGTTCCCGAGCGCGCTCGCACTCGCCCATCTCGCGTGCCGCACCGCCAAGGATCACGGCCGGGGGTGCGTCGAGATCTACCACGACGATGATGACTCGATGATCCGCCGCCAGTCCGATTCGATCGCCGTCATTCGGCTGCGGGAAGCACTTCACAATGACGACTTCACTCTGGTCGCGCAGCGAATCATGCCGCTGCAAAGTCAGGGTGACTCGGAAGGCTTCGAGCTGCTGCTGCGCGCGGGTGACGCGGATCACGCTCCGACGGATCTTCTCTCCGCAGCACACCGCGGCCAGCTGGCGCCGGCGCTCGACTTGTGGGTCGTCGAGCACGCACTTGCCGCAGCGGCTCCGCACCGCTCGGCGCTGCTCGCAGCAAACGCCTCGTTATCGATCAACATCACGGGACCTTCGCTGACGGATGCGACTTTCCTCGAGCGGGTCGAGCGGCTGATCCGCCGCTCGCGAATCGCCCCCTCGCTGATCACCTTTGAGATCACGGAGACCATCGCGGTGCTGAATCTCACCAAGGCCCTCAAGTTCATTCGCGAACTGCGAGCCATGGGTTGTCGCTTCGCGCTCGATGATTTCGGCACGGGGACGAATTCCCTGAAGAATCTGACGGACCTGCCCGTCGATCACATCAAGATCGATGGCAGCTTCGTCACCGACATTCTCAAAAACCCCCAGTCGGTCGCCATGATTCGTGCGATCGTGAGTCTCGCCAAGGATCTCAGTATCGGCACGGTCGCAGAATATGCCGAGAACGTCCGGATCATCGAACGATTGCGCGAGCTCGGCGTGCAGTACGCGCAAGGGTACGGAGTGGAAAAGCCGCGCGCATTCAAAGAGGTGCTGAACGAATTGAGCGCGCGCGAGTCCCAGAAGAACGCGGCCTTGGGCCGCGAGTTCTAGGTTGAGTGTTCGCAATGCGCCTCGACTCTCCTTGCACATCAGACCGCCGTCCCCGGGGCCGTTTGACGGCCGATCGAATCGAGTCGTCCGTGCATTCTGTCAATTCACTTCATATTGAGCCACGAACCGTAGTACGCTGCCAGTAGAGGCGCCTTGGCATGAGCACCCGCAAGCCCCACAAACCAGGCAAGCCATCCGGTCGGGTGGCATTCGATGAGCGAGGAAATGCCAGTTGGGATTGGCACGGCGAGAGCGAGGGCTTGGAAGGTGAGATCGATACCCACCAGCTGAAAAGGATTGGCGCGGATCTGAGCTGCGAGGGCGAGCAGGTACCGGACGGCGCGCCACACCATGATCCATACAATCGATCGGCCCCTCCGGAATCCGATCCATCGCGTCCCAAGAGACGCTCGCTGGATGACCTGCGTCGCCTCAGCGAAGAGATTATAGCAGCGCGGCGGAAGAAGAATCGCGGGCGGCCATGATCCCGGCCCTCTTGCCCCGCGCCGGGGCGTGACGCCGCTTGAGGGGCGTCAGCCGCAGATTGAGATCAGGGACCATTTTCGAGGAAATCAGTCGGCGGACCCGGCGTCGATCGGACGTCAACTGCGCGATCCGCGTATCCGGTCCGGGCTCCGGGACCTAGGCACAAGTGCGTACACCGTCATTTTGGACCTTCTGATAAGGTCGGCCGACGCCCTATGTATGACGCGGATTTGCATTGGAACCTCACACCCCCGCAACCGCTGCGAGCAGGCTTGAAGACGTATTGATTACGCATGAACTGCGATGCCGTCCTGCGCGCAAGAAATTCGCTGCCGAGAATCGCGCACTCTTGGCTCTCGCGAAAGAACTGGCTGAGGCTCCCGATCACGTTCAATCGAAGCTCACTGAAGTCATTCTGGAGCTGTGTCAGGCGGATTCGGCGGGCGTGAGCTTACTCGAGGCGGGTCCACCGGAAGTCTTCCGGTGGACGGCGGTCACCGGCGGCTTTGCGCAACACCTGGGGGGTTCGATTCCGCGTCACGCCAGTCCGTGCGAGGTCGTGATCGAGCGCAACGAGGTGCTCCTCTTTCGCGACAGCGAGCTGTACTTTCCGCTGCTGAGGATCATAAGGCCGGCGGTCTACGAAAGTCTTCTCGCCCCGTTTGATGTGGAGGGCCGGCCGGGCGGCGCTGTGTGGGCCGTGAAGCATCGCCCGGAGGGGCGGTTCGATGCGGAGGATGCCAGGCTGTTGAAGAGTATCAGCGCTTTTGCAGCCGCGACGTATCAAGCGGCTCAGGCGCGTGCCCGGGCAGAACGCGTGCGAGACACGACGGCAACCCTGCACCCCCGGCTTCTGCAAGTCTCGAAAATGGCAATGATCGGGGAGATTGCATCCGGGGTTGCGAACGAACTCAGTCAACCCCTGACGGCGATCGGCCATTACGCGCAAGCCTGCAAGCGGCTGTTGAGCGGCCCTCAGGGTGAAGTTGAGAGCCTGATCGGCGCATTGGACGAAATCAATGCACAGGCACAGCGCGCTGCAGAGACTATCGGAGGTCTGCGCCGATTGGCTGCGACAGGAGCGCCCGAAGCCCTCGAGAGCAACCTCAATGAGGCGGTAGAGGAAGTTCTTGAGCTGCTGCGGGTCAATGCGCAAGCGCGTAATGTGCGCGTGGGACTGCGCCTCGCGACTCACCTGCCGCCCGTCAAGATTGAACGCACGGAGATTCAACACGTCGTTCTCAATCTTCTGAGTAATGCGCTCGATGTACTGGTGAACAACCCCCGGGATAGCCGCGAAGTCGTCATCGAGACGCAGATGACTTCGGATGGCGCGGCCCTCACCGTATCCGATAATGGGCCGGGCCTGCCGGAGAACGTGCGCGAGCGCATGTTCGCCCCGTTTTACTCGACCAAGGCCAGCGGCACAGGGCTCGGACTGCCCATCAGCCACTCGATCATCCGCGCACACGGAGGTCGCCTGACTTATGAGCAGAACGCCGCAGGCGGTGCGTGCTTCAGGATCAGCCTTCCTGTGAGCCCGGACCCCCAATCGTTTCAACCCTCGCAGTAGCCGTTGCGGAGCTTGCTAAACGGCCGATCTTGGCACGGGTACCGCTGCTCGCGGTGAATGTTGCCTGCCAGCGCACCGGCCAAGCGACGGCCGCAAGCGCGCACGTCGCGAATTCGGCGCACCGGTGGCCGGTGGACCTTCGCTCGTGTGGGTTTTCCGGCGATCGTGATCAGTAAATCCGTGCGATGGTGAACCGTGCGTGGAGCCGGAAGCCGGAGGACGAGTTTCTACGTCAGGTGTTCACGATCCGGCGGGCCGAACGCCGTGCCGGCATGACATACGGGGCTCTTGGATTTCCCTTTCCGCGACGTAGATCGTATTCACTCAGTCATCGAAGAGGCGCTGAGAGCAATGAACGCGGCGCCTATCGTCGTGTGACGACCCATCCACGGGTCGAGTGGCGCCAGGAGTAGCGCACACCCGCCGATCGGCGGATAGAAGACCGCGCCGCGGAGGGCTCCGACGGATAGTCCGGCCTGCTCGAGGAGCGCGCGGAGCTCTCCGGCGCTGCGGAAGCGCGCAGCCTTCCAAGTGGACGCTCCCCGCCAGCCTTTGAGCCTCCGGGTCGCGGCCCAGGCGCTCCACCGCCCAAGTTCACCGAGCACCAGGCGGCCGCCCGGTCGCAGCACACGCGCCATCTCGCGGACTGCGACAGAAGTGTCCGCGACAAAGCACAATACGGTGATGGCGACCACCACATCAAAGCGGGCATCCGCAAGCGGCAGCCGCTCGATCCGACCGGGGAGAAACGTTACCCTGGCCCCCGTCGTGTGCGCGCGGGTGCGAGCCGCCGCGAGCATTGCAGGATCCGCATCGATGCCGGTCACCACGGCTCCCCGAGATGCCATGGCGCAGGCCAGCGCTCCATCGCCGCAGCCGGCGTCGAGGATATCGGCGCCGTCGACAGGACCCATGAGGTCGTGGATTGCACGCTGCTCGAGCGATTCCGTGATGGCGCCGAGCCGGCTCGAGCGCCAGGAATCATAGTCCGCGGGGCTGATTCGGATCGTCGCGGGCGCTGTCATCATTCGAGCACTCGAACCAGGTGCTCGACGACGGCCTCGATCTCCGCCTGGGTGGTGTGGCGCCCGAGACTGAAGCGGATCGCGCCCATCCCGACTTCCGGCGCGACTGCCATGGCGGCGAGGACGGGCGATAGGCGGTTTTGTCCGGAGTGGCAGGCCGAACCGGTCGACGCGGCGACCTCCGGCATCGCATCGAGTATGGCGGCACCCACGTGGCCGGCAAACGAGACGTTGAGGGTGTTCGGCAGACGCCGATCCGGATGGCCATTGAGCACGACGCGATCACCGAACCGTCCTTGCAGGCGATCCCAGAAGAGCTCGCGCAGGCGCTGCATCTCGGGGAGGAAACTCAGGTCTCCTGCGATCGCGCATGCTTTGCCCAAAGCAGAGGCGAGTAGCGCGCTTTCCGTCCCCGCCCGTCGTCCACTCTCATGGCCCGCACCGTGGATCAGGGGCTCCAGGCGAGTTCCGGCACGGACGTACAGCGCGCCAATGCCCTTGGGCGCGTAGAGCTTGTGCCCGGCGATGGAGAGCAGATCGATCCCGAGCTTCTCCACGCGCGTTGCGATCTTGCCCACCGATTGAGCGGCATCGGTATGGAAGAGCACGCCGCGCTCTCGGGCGATGCGTGCACAGGCTTCAATCGGCTCGATCGTCCCCGTCTCGTTGTTCGCATGCATGATGCTGACGAGCAGGGTGTCGCGATCGATCGCGCGACGAAGAGCATCGGGATCGACGAGACCGGTGCGATCGACAGGCAGATATGTCACGTGAGCGCCGAGCCGCTCGAGGAATGCGCAGGGCGCGAGGATCGAGGGATGCTCGATCTGCGTCGTGATGATGTGAACCGGCCGGTCGCCGGCGGCGAAGTAGATGCCCTTGAGCGCCAGGTTGTTCGCTTCGCTCCCGCCGCTGGTGAAGACCACTTCCTCCGGGGTGCACCCGAGGAGGGCGGCGATCTCTCCGCGCCCCGCTTCGACGAGCTGCTTCGCAGGTGTCCCGGCCCAATGCGGGCTCGAGGGATTGCCGTAACCGTCCTCAATCGCCGCTCGCATCGTCTCGACGACGCGTGGATCGAGCGGCGTGCTCGCGTTGTAATCGAGATAGATGCGACGCATGCTTTAAAAGACGATGACTTTATCGGCCGCGAGCGTCTCTGTGGCGAGCTCCTCCATCGTGCTTCGCCGGGATCCTTCCATGAGCTGCGCCTCCGTGAGCCCCCGAGCGTCCATGCAGGTGCCGCAGAGCAGTACCTGGCCCTTGCCCGCGAACACACGCTTCAGCATGCGTTCGAGGTTGTAATAGCCGTCCGGGGTCTTCTGACCGGCATCATCGTGGTCGGCGGCGATCGCATCGGCCATCAAGAAGACGGTGAGCTGCGTTGCCGGATCCTTCTTCTGCAGCGCGACCGCAAGGCGCAGCGCGTTGTAGCACCGCTCGGTCCCGTAGGGCGGATCATTGAGGATGAATAAGACTCTCATGGCAACCTCTTCGTGCGCGCTGGAAGGCACTCAGTCGCCGAGCACGCGCCGGCGCTCCTCGAACTCCTCCTTGTTGATCTCTCCACGCGCATACCGTTCCTTGAGAATGTCGAGCGGAGTGCGCGCAGGAGGCCCATGGCGTGCCGGCTCAGCGGCGTGCCACGCGCCGCCCAACCAGCGCACGAGCAGCACGATGGCGGAGATGAGCGTGGCCAGAACGAGGACCATGATCAGCGGTCCGAGAATCATGCCGTACCCTCCGGCGCCCCAACCCATCATGGATGGGCCGCAGGCCCAGCCTCCGGATGGCAGTGGCTGCTGCGCCCAGAGCAGCTGTGGTGCGCACGCGCTGCCGACCGCGGCCAAGACCGCCCGCCTCGATGCACGATTCATGTTCATGTGTCATCCTCCAACCCATCCGCGGGGTACGGGCCTGCGGGCATCTGTTGCGCGCGGCGTGCCTGCGCAGGGGCCAAGTAGCCGTTCAGGCTTCGACGGGTAGTCCTGCGGCTTTCCACTCCGGATAACCCTCCTCCAGACGATAGGCTTCGAGTCCTTTGGATCTCAGCGCCGCGACTGCCTCATAGGAAAGAACGCAATACGGTCCGCGGCAATAGGCAATCACCGCGTGTTCCTTGGGCAGTTTTGCCATGGCGGCGTCCAGTTCGGCGAGCGGCGCGTTGATCGCCCTGGGCAGGTGGCCGTGGGCAAACTCATCGGCCGGTCGGACATCCAGCAACGTCACCGCGCCGCTCCGTATCCGCTCGAGCAGCATCTCCCGCGAGATGGGTTCGAGCGCATCGCGTGCCCGAAAGTAAGTGCGCATGAGCCGTTCGATCTCGGCGAGGTTGCGCTCGCCGACCCGGCCGAGCGAGCTGAGGAGGGCGATGACCTCGGAGTCCGAGATCAGGCGGTAGAGCATGCGCTTGCCCTCCCGACGGGGCTCAGCCAGGCGGGCACGACGCAGGATTTGAAGGTGCCGCGAGGCATTGGCGATCGAAAGCCCGGTGCGTGCTGCAAGGTCTTCGACGCTGCATTCGCCCTGAGCGATCAGCTCGAGGAGCTCCAGTCGATGCGGATGCGCGAGCGCTGCCGCAATCTCGGCAAGTTGCCCATAAATTCGCTGCTTGGGCGTATTGTTTGACATGACATGCCTTTTGTTCAATCATTCAGCACATTGATTGATTAATCAAGCCCCAGGGGAAAATTCTCATGATCCTGCGGCAGCTCTTGCATAGCGATCCGGTCGCCGTGTCCTACCTGGTGGGGTGTGCAGGCAAAGGCTCCGCTGCGATCGTCGATCCGGTCTATCCAATTGAGCCCTACCTGGATGCGGCAAGGGCAGCCGGGACACCGATCCGGCTCGTGGTCGATACCCACATCCATGCCGATCACCGGTCGGCCGGCCGCGAGCTGGCCGTAAGGGCAGGAGCGGATTACGCGTTGCACGCCTCGGCTGAGACAGGCTTCGCCTTCCGCAGCCTGAACGAGGGCGAGCGGATCGAGCTTGGCAATGTGGCACTCGACGTCCTGCACACCCCGGGGCACACGCCGGAACACCTCTGCCTGCTGGTCACCGACCGGACCCGCAGCCGAGATCCCTGGTGCGTGCTCACTGGCCACACGCTGATGGTGGGCGATGTAGGACGCACCGAGCTCACTTCCGATGCGGCGAGCGGCGCCAGGACATTGTTTGCGAGTCTCGAGCGGCTGAAGGCCCTCCCAGACCACATCGAAGTCTTGCCGGGCGCCGTGGCCGGCTCGGTGTGCGGTCGTGGCCTATCCGGAAAACCGATGTCCACGATCGGGTTCGAGCGGCACTTCAACGGCGCTTTCGGCATCGCCGAGGCGGAGCGGTTCGTCGCATTCATGATCGAGAACATCCCGCCAGCGCCGCCCGAAGCGGCTGAGCTGCGAGCCGGGAACGCGGGGTTGCCCTCGGGCGGGGCTGCATGAGGGCGGAGGCGAGCGGTACCGGCGCAATCGCAATGCATTCGCGCGGTATCGCGGCCAACCGGGGGCAATTCGGCCTGCAGATGCTGCAGGTGTTTTTTGTCGGACTCGTCATCGGCATGGAGCGCGCCGTGCTGCCGACTGTTGCGCGCGATTTTGGAGTGGCGCGCGGGGCCTTTCTTTTCCTTGCGAGCTTCGTACTGTCCTTCGGCCTCGTGAAGGGCACGCTCAATCTCGTGGCCGGAGGCCTCGCAGACCGCTTTGGCCGCAAACCCGTTCTGCTTGCCGGATGGCTTGCGGCCATTCCCATCCCGCCGCTGATCTACGCCGCGCCGAACTGGTGGTGGGTCGTCGCGGCGAATGCGCTCCTCGGCGTCAATCAGGGTTTTACCTGGACGATGACCGTCACCAGCCAAATTGACCTCGCGAGCAACCATCAGCGCGGACTCGCCGTTGGGATCAACGAGGCCACCGGCTATATCGCCGTAGGTCTTGCGGGGCTTGGGGCGGCGTTCCTCGCTCACCGGCTCGGCGTCCGGCCGGCATTGCTGCTGTTTGGTCTCGTCACGATCGCAGCGGCACTGGCGACGCTCGTGCGCGTGCGCGATACCCTTGCCTGGGTCCATGCGGAACACGCCGAGACGCACAGCGTCCGGCCGGCCGGCGAGGCGCGGAGTCTTGCCGCAATCTTCCTCCGGATTTCCTTTCGCGACCGAGCGGGAAGCGCGCTGTGTCAGGGCGGCGCCGTCAACAAGATCGCGGATACCCTGGTGTGGGTGATGCTCCCGCTGTATTTCAAGGCGCACGGCGCGGGACTGGTGGAGATCGGTTGGCTGACGGGGGTGTACGCGGTGATCTGGGGGCTCTCTCAGCTCTGGACCGGACACCTGGCTGATCGCATCGGTCGCAAGCGGCCGGTGGTCGCGGGGTTCTTCCTGCTATCCGGCGGAATCGCCTTGACCGCGCTCGGGCAAGGGGAGGGACTCTGGCTGCCCGCTGCCGCGATCATGGGCGTCGGGATGGCGCTCCTGTATCCGAACCTGATTGCCGCGATGTCCGACCGGGCATCGCCCCTCATTCGCGGCAAGGCACTCGGTACGTACCGCTACTGGCGCGATACCGGCTATGCCATTGGCGCGCTGCTTCTCGGGTCGATCGCGCAATTCTCACACGCCGCGCTGCCGGCGATTTGGATCACTGCGGCACTCGTGGCGGGCTCTGGTCTTTGGATTGCTCTCGTGGTGACGGACAGCGGCAGGATGGGAAGCTGATCCAAAGCCAGCGAGGACGCGGCAAGGTGCAGTGCCGCGACGGCAGGAGGCGGCCATCACGCTACTCCTCCTCGCCCGAGCGAGCGGTTACGCCGCGGTGTCTCTGGGCACCATGCTTGGCGTTTCCCGTGTTCCTCCCCAGGGGCAACGCCGAGCCTTTGGCTTTTCCTTTTCCGAATTCGGTGACGGCGAAGCACTCCCTCATCCTGAAACGCTCGCCAAGACGATGCCGCGCCGCGTCTTCGTAAGCGCACCTGTGCCGAGTCTTGTGGTGCGCCGTGGAAAGGCGCGGTTCCCCAGTGGGAGGCAGTCCCACCCGGCAGCTTTCGCTCCAGCCGGTAGCAATCGGAGCGGTCGTGGAGGAAACGAAGCGGCCGAAGCCTTCGATGTAGAGGGTCACGTAGGTGACTTGGCGAGCATACAGACCGCAGCGTGAAGCGAACGCCGTGCAGGCCCCGAAAGGGCTGATGTGGAAGCCGACCTGGCCACAAAACGGGGAAGGCTGTGATCGTCGGGGAAGAGAGCGAAGGATGCACTCGACGATTCCACCGGGGTAGTGGCGGCGGGATGTGTGCGCAGGGGGATCGTGGCAACACGGGAAGCCCTATGGGGTGGCCGGTGAACGTGGCTGGCCAACGGAGGGTCCGCGAGGATCGGAGCCGGCTCCATGGGGTGGCGGATGGGCCCGTACGACCGATGAGGCCGGTGTAATGCCGGCGGAGGGAAGGGGCCCTGGTTCGAGGTGAACGCAAGAAGTGGTGAAGGACGCAGGAGATTGGATCAATGATCCTGGAACCTCCGGTTAGTGTTCAGAAGCTGCAGGCGGCGTTGCAGGCGAAAGCGAAGGAAGCGCCCAGCTACCGCTTCTACCTGCTGTACGACAAGCTGTATCGCAAGGACGTTCTGGAGTACGCCTATCGGTGCTGCAAGGCCAACGCCGGCGCACCGGGGGTGGACGGACAGGACTTTGCGGACGTCGAGGCGTATGGGGTCGAGCGTTGGTTGGGTGAACTGGCGGAGAAACTCCGCAGGAAGACGTATCGAGCCGAGGCAGTGCGGCGCGTGTGGATCCCCAAGGCGGACGGCAGCAAGCGGCCGCTCGGGGTCCCCTGTATCGCTGATCGGACGGTGATGACGGCCGCGGTGGTGGTGCTCAGCCCCATCTTCGAGGTCGATTTGCCGGCCGAGCAGCACGGCTACCGTGCGAACTTCAGTGCCCATACGGCCGTGCGCTCGGTGCGCGGTCTGCTCAACACCGGTCATACGAAGATTATCGAAGGGGACTTGGCCGGCTACTTCGACTCATTACCGCATGCCGAGCTACTTAAATCGGTGGCACGCCGGGTCTCTGACCGGCACCTGCTGCATCTGATCAAGATGTGGCTGATCGCCCCGGTCGAGGAAGACGATGGCAGAGGCGGCAAGAAGCGAACGACGCCGGGCAAGGACAGCGGGCGCGGGGTGCCACAGGGCTCTCCGCTCTCGCCGCTCCTCGGTAACCTGTACATGCGCCGGTTTGTGCTGGGATGGAAGCGGCGCGGGGTCGAGGACAGGCTGCAGGCGAGGATCGTC